>Ga0209710_1000014_pt1 | contig 249012 bp, 250 predicted proteins | sample ArcticOcean_MG_C_5_FD_187436 | JGI IMG/M metagenome (GOLD analysis project Ga0209710, IMG submission 187436) | Marine microbial communities from western Arctic Ocean - ArcticOcean_MG_CB4_138 (SPAdes) (version 2) | ecosystem: Environmental > Aquatic > Marine > Oceanic | place: Arctic Ocean...
GGACCCAAAGTAGCAGGGACCCAAGTGTACTGCAAACGTTTCTTTTTGTTACACAAGAATCGTCACTTCGTCATCGCGCCTGCATCCGCGTCGTCGTCCGCGTCCGTCTCGTCCTCGCGCACCGACTCGGCGGTAACCGTTTGGTTGAGCTGCGATTGCGAATTGGATTGCGCAGAATTCGCAAGCCGTGTGGGTCCCGGTCCCGAGTTGGTGGAGCCAGTGGTGGGCGGCGATGCCGTGCCCGCCCCCCCCTGTCCCGCCCAGCCCTCCTCGGTTCCGGCCGCCGCCGCCGAGTTCCGCCCGTTGGCGGACCCGACCCTCGAGCCGCTCATGGCTTCCACCTGCGCCGCCCGCATCGCGGATTTGTAGTCGCCTCGCCTGATTTTCAGCAACCGCACCGCGCCTTGGGGACACGCTTTGAAGTCGGGCAGGAACGGATCGGTGGTGAGGGCTTTCTGGCCGATGTAGCACCACGGCCCTAGCTCCGATTCAAACGCATCCGACCCCGCATACACCACGACCTTGCCTTGAAGAATCAGGGTGAAGTATTCCGTGCTCACGCCTTTTTTGTAAATCGCCTCGCCCAGCCCGGCGCCTTCTCGGCTGTCAGACGCGTCCTCGTTGAAGTCGATTTGCCCGGACGACCCTCGCGAGTTCCGGGGCAACGAACCCTGGCGGTTCGGCAACGACCCTTGGCGGTTCGGGGTGTTGGCGTGCTCGGCGTGGCCGTGCGAGTGCGAGTGCTGGTGCGAGAAGTTAATATGCCGCTGCGCTTTCGGGGTGAGGTCCAGACCGTTCCCATCAGCGTCCACGCTCGGCGTGCCGTGGTACTTGCTGTCCCCAAAGCTTTCGTCCTCTTCGCACTCCTCCACCGTGCTTGCAGCGATGAGTTTCTTTAGCACTCCACCGAACCTCGCGAGCTTTTTGAACTCCGTGACGTTCAGGGAGAGAAACGCGCAAATCGCGTTTGTCTCCGCTTCGCTGAGCTTGGTTTGGTCCCGAATTTTGTGCTCAAACAGGGTGAGGAAGTTGGTGGGGTCCGCGACCCTCGGGCCGCGGCCGCGCACCGCCGTGTCGTGCTTGTTCACGTCAACGTAGTTATCGGTTTCGTCCACAATTTCATCCTTGATCACCGCTTCCAGCACGTCTTCAAGGGTAATCACACCGGTAATAATCCTGCGCGTGCCGCTCCGGCTGTAGTCGTGAAACGTCGCCCCCGCGGAGTAGTCGCTGATGTGCCGCCCTTGCGTGCTCATGTCCTCGGTAATCTGCGCGTACGAAAGAACCCCGTCCGGGCCGTAATACCCGTTCCCGTTGTGCGTGCCGTTGGAGTTCCAAAACGAGTTGCCACTCGCGGGCAAACCGCCCTTACCGCTGATCGCATCGAGGGTGCGAACCGGCGTACCGAACGCGTCCACCTCGCCGTACGCGACTAACAAGTGCAGGTAGCTCGACTTGAATTCCCGGAACACCTTGTCCAGAGACGTTGTTTCCGCTACGCCCCGCACGAACCCGCCTTCCCGGTTGCCGTGGAACGAAATCACCGCCGCGACTTCCACTTCGTCGTCCGGGTCTATCAGTACCAAATCTTTCGTGAAAAGCATCCCTATTATGTTCTGGCGGTCGATTTCAAACACGGGAATGCGGGTGAACCCAGATTTGTAAATATCCATCAGCACGGTGAAGGTGAGGCGGGTGCCGCTTTCAATCATGAACACCTTGTCCAGAGTGGTCATCACGTCGTATACCTTCTTGTCCTTGTACTCCAGGGCCCCGGTGAGAAGGTTGCCGTCATCTTTGTTCAACCCCGACTCGGTTTGCGCATCAGGGTTCTCCACGTGGATGCGTATTAACTTGTTTAGTTCGTTCGCGCTGAACACCTGGCCGATGTCGCGGCCCAGCACGTAATCCAACAGCAGCGAAATCGGATACGCCACGATGTACATCAGCACGATGAACACCTTGACGATCCACGTGGTGTGCGCGCCGATGTACAAGCCGTGCCTTGAACACGCGGCTTGCGGGACGATTTCTCCGCAAATCACGATCAGTATTGTGGAGGCGGCTAAACCGACCAAGCCGTCCGTGAGATCCGCCATTAAAATAGCAATAAGCGCGTTCACGGTGGTGTTGCCTAACAGTAACGTACACAGTAACAAGTTCCCTTTCGCCCGTATGGGCATGATTTTCTTGGCGTACGCTTTCTCTTCGTCATCCCCGCCCTCGGCGAGGATCTCCAGGCTGACCATGTCTAAGCTCATCAGCCCTAACGTTAGGCCCGAAAACAAACCCGAAAGCAACAAAAGAATCACCGCGAGGATTAAATTCATGGTGACGTTTCCGAAAACCGCGCTCGTGGTGTCCTCCACGGCCCAGCCGTTGCTACAGGTTTTTAAGGCGAGTGGTGGTCGGGGGTTGGTAGGTCGTCAGGAATGTGGCACGACAGGCGTGAAGCACGGGACACGGGAGGTTCGCGGGCACGAAACAACAACGCGCGTGTGTCCACGGCGCGTCTCGTCTGAAGAGACGAATGAGGCGAATGAAAACGCGTCCGCGAGTCGCGTTTTTGACGCGTTTCATTCGCGACACGTGGGGAACCACCGGGGTGGATTGGTACGGGGTTCGGGCTGGAAAAACAAAGCACAACACGTACCTCGCGTAGCACGCATCCGCGCACGCAACGTCTACCGCGGTTGTGCTGTTGTAGCACGCGAGCAAGCAAGCCTCCATGGTGGCAACCAAGACACGTGTCAGTTCTTTTCGTGCCACCCCTTTTCAACGATTCGTCGTAAATCTCACGAAGCGACGACGAACGTGCGCTAGTGCGCGGCGTACATCGCGATTGTCGCGAGAACGGCGCGGTTTTTCGCGAGCTGGGTAACCTCCCGATACGTCGACTCACGTGTTTTGTGAAACGAACAGGTGACCACGTCGCTCGCGCTACGCAGATCTGATGGGCACGACGGACGTCATCTCTAAATGTCGGTTCCCAAGCATAGTCGTGAAAAAAGGCGGGCGAGGAAAAGTGCTTTGATGAAAGTTTTCCAGAAACAACACAACCTTACGGACGCGGGTATTACGACGTCGCGCGTCCCTATCTCTTTCCCGTACTAGACTACTAGTAACACGGCGACGGATTGACCTGCCGACCTCAGTCCCACTATACGCGCGTCTTACCACCCGTCCCGGGCGTAATCAGTCGTCGCTTTATTACTGCGTATAAACCGCATCAACGTCGTCCAGCTCCAACAGTTTCTCCACCAGCGCGTCGTTGATCGCAGCGGCGTCTTCGTCGACTGAGATTGTAAAAAGAAAGTGTCAGTCTTTCGTAATGTTCGTAACTTGTATGAGCAAACAGTGCACTTGTGATGTATGTTGTGCATTTCCTTTTAATGAGTGGACGTCAAAGAGGGGCCGTGATCAGGGAGGCGGAACGTGGTGATTGGGAAATACGTACCTTCGACTTCCGCTAGAGGGGTCATTTTAAGCGCGGTGTCGTCGGCGTTGATTTCGAACCCGGCGTCCGCGAGGGCTTTCTGGCACTGCATGAAGCTCACCACTTCTGTTGTCACCACGAACCCTTCCCCGCCGTCGTCTCGCGGGACGATGTCATCGCCTCCGTTTTCCGCGGCGACTTCAAAAACCTCGTCCTCTTTTTCGGACGAACAGTTCAAAGAAATAAACCCCTTCCTTTCAAAGTTGAAAAGCACGCTTCCCGGTTCCGCGACCTTCCCGCCACTCTTGTTGATCGCCGCTTTCGTGTCCGCCGCCGCGCGGTTCACGTTGTCACTCAAAACCTCAATCACGATCCCGACGCCGCCCGCGCCGTACGCTGGGGGAGATGATGAAAAGAAACGGTCAGTCTTCCCGTAACTTGTATGAGTAAACAGTCTACTTGTGATGTATGCAGTACAGTATCTCCTTTTAATGACTAGTGTACTCACAGAGGGGCGGCAGAAACGTGGAGGCGGGATTTGGGAAATAAAATACGTACCCTCGTACGTCAGCTCCATGTAATCCGCCTGGCTCGTGTCCGTCGCGCGCTTCAGGTTCCGTTCGATCAAATCCACGGGGACGGACAGCCTCCTGGCGTCCGCCAGCACTCGCGCCAGCTGCGTGTTCGCCACCGGATCCGCCCCGCCCCCCTCCTTCACCGCCGTCACGATGAGCTTGCCGAACTTGCCGTACAGCTTGGTGCGGATGGCTTCGCCTTTTTGCTGTTTGTTGTTTTTTGTTTTGGAACGATGGAGAACGGGTTAGATTAGATGCTACTCGTGGGAGGTGGGAGTTGGTCCCTCCAGTCGGCCTGAGAAGCTGAGATGACGAGCACCGCGAAGAGAGGTACCCTGGGGAGTCAAATACACTCGATTTCGCATCCTTCTCCATCTCCAAAACCCCGAACAACGCACCTTCCTCGCGGCTACTTTCGCGGCTTTGCGTCCCATGCACACGGGCGCGGTACAGATTTGACGGCGAAAACCTCGGTCCCAACCCCGCGCGCAAGGCCTGGCCTTGGAAACAGGCGCCACGGCGTACCCCGCTCTTGCCGTGAAGGACGCCGCGCGTGCGGCGACGGAACACGAAAACATTGCGGGCGTCAAGAGCAACCGGCAGCCCTGGAGCATGAAGGTGTGCCGAGGCAGGAGGAGAGGTGTCGAGGAAAGAAGAGGTGACATTTTTTGGCTAGGGTGTGGCTTTGGAACGAAAGCGAAGAAACCAATCGTCCGCCGAGCCCGGGGAGCATCTCTCGGCGCGCGCCATGGCGCTCGTGTCCTCCGGGCGCAGGCTCGCGGCGCTTTGCGTGCGGAACACGCGGTGGTGCGCGGTGTCGTGTGGTGGCTTACAAATGGAACGCAAAGGTGAGACGACGTGGAGTAGTTCGTCGTTTAGGGCGTTCGGGTCGCGATCGGGCGGCGGTCGCGGATGGGCGCGGCGTGATTTGATTGACGGATCGTCGTGCAAAGACCGGTGCGGTGTTGACCACGGGGCGTGGCATCGCGCGACGAGTCATGGAAAGCACGGATGCGGAGTAAACGCGCACCCCGGTAACAGGAGCTTCCACGGCAGTTCCTACCACCCAAAACAGTCACCCGACTACTACCAAACCCTGGGCATCCAGAAAACCGCGGATGCGAAAGAAATAAAAAAGGCGTATTACGACCTCGCCAAGAAGTACCACCCGGACGCGAACAAGGACGACACCGAGGGCGCGCTGACGAAGTTCCAGGACGTGCAGAAGGCGTACGAGGTGCTGAAGGACCCGTCCACGAAGCAGATGTACGACCAGGTGGGCCACAGTGGCTTCGAGAGCACGGGAAACGGGGGCGGCGGGGGCGGCGGGGGCAACCCGTTTGGCGGCGGCAACCCGTTCGGAGGCGGCCCTTTCGGGAGCGGAGGCGGAGGCACCGTGGATTTCGAGGACCTGTTCGGGGATTTCTTCGGGGGAGGCATGGGCGCGGGGGGTGGGGCGCGGGATGTTCAAACCACCGTCCGGGTGACGCTCTCTGAAGTGAAAAACGGCACCGCGAAGCGCGTCGTGATTCCCGAAACGCAAACCGTGGATCGGCGCACCGGCGTCCGGACCACGCACGCAAAACGGGACGTCGACGTGGACCTTCCCGCGGGGGTGGAGGACGGGCAGCGGCTGCGCGTTCCCGGGGAAGGCGTATCGTCAACCGGCAACGACGGCCGGCAACGGAAAGGGAGTTTATACATCAACGTCGAGCTCGCGGAGGATGTTCGGTTCGCGCGCGTCGGGAACGACTTGGTCACTCGCGTGGACTTGAGTTTCACCGAAGCCGCGCTCGGGGGTACCGCGAGCGCGCCGACGCTCGACGAATCAGGAGACGTCCAGGTAAAAGTAAGACCGGCGACGCAAACCGGGGACCAGCTGCGTTTGCGAGGCCGAGGCTTGCCCGAGCTCGGCGCGCGACGCGTCGGCGATTTGTTCGTGAAATTCCGAGTCGTCACGCCGAAAAACATGAGCGACCGGCAGAAACAGTTGCTCGTTGAGTTCGCCAACGAGGAGGTTGTGAAGAGTTTGCCCAAAGCCGACGGGGCGAAATCAGAATACAGCAGCAAGGATACCGCGGAGAGCAAGGAAACCGAAGACACCGCATGAAAGTGACTAGAGACGATTCCTGATCGACTGTTTATTTTAATGTTGTGACGCGTTACAAATCATTGTAACACTTCGCACCCACTCCACTCACAAACTTATGCCTTGATTGCGTATTTGCGCATGGGGAAGTAGGATTCCTTCTTCGCCTGCTTCGCGGTTTTGGCGCCGGCTTCCGAGGCGGTCAGCCTGCGGCGGATCGCCCTGGTCTTCTTCGGCCTCAGGTCAAGAGGAAGGTACTTCTTCCCCGCGTACGCCTCGCGAAGGTTCTTGAGCTGGTTTTGGCGGATCACGGTCAAGACCTGCGCGATGGACAGGCGCACAACCTTGATTTTGCTGAGTTTGTTCGGCGCCCCGCCGGTGACCTTCGCCACGCGCAACGCCGCGAGCTCGGTCTTCAGCTCCTTGAGCTGGTTCAAAAGGTCACCCTTGCTTCGCTTGCGCAGCTCATACGCCTTGAGACCGGCTGTGGATTTTAGAAAAAGAGGGGGCGGCGAAGGTCAGCGGGGAGGCGTGGGGTGGCGATGGCGCGTGTGTGTGTAGCTCGTGACCTGCGAGTCGCGTTGGCGCTTTCAAGGTGTTCGCGGCGTCATCCAAGCGGTGCGGTGCGTCGCCCCGGTCGGTACCGAACGGACGATCGGCGCCAGTCGACCCGCGTCTGGGTGCAGCGCGGGTGAAAAACCCTATTTCCCCGCGGGTCCCGAATGACGCGTGGAAACGGTTCGCGGCCGCGCGAGTGCGGACACCGGACACGCAACCGAGACGACACCTGCACGCCAGGCGTGTGTACTAAGCAAAACACGAAGAGTCACGGGTACCCCGTGTCTCGCCTAAGACGATATCGCGGTACACCGTCGCGAACGAGACCCGGATTGCACCCGCGAACCCTAAAAAACCCGAAACGCGCGTCTGACGCCGGCAACGCGTTCGCCGCGAACGTGTTTCGTCGCCGACGACGCGCACAAGGAAGGACGGGAATGCGGTCACACGTACCCATTGCAACGACTACGAGCGACTACGCCGCGTGTCGAGTTAAGAGGGCGATGGCGGGGGACGGAGCGGCGTGAAATACATATTTTGGCTGCGAAAAGAAAGCGGCAAAAAAAAAGTTTCCGCGAAAGGGAACATCTATGAAAACGAAGCGGTCGACAAAGAAACCGAAACGAAGGTTTCATCGCTGTTTTCCCTTTCAATCTTTTTTTCTGCTTAATTTTCGAGCCGGCGGTGTGTTTTTTCCATTCGGTCCACGCGCGCGCGTGGGGCAACGCAAGTGTCGGCGCGGGCACTGCAGTTGCGAGATGGGAGCTTCTAAAGGCAAGGCACCGGTTGCAACGAGTGACCCGGTTGAGTTGTTTCAAAAAGAACTCGCCGGTGGCGCCACCGCGTTTCTGTCAAAGTCCGATGCCCGAGCGGCGGCGGCGCGCGCTGCGGTGACTGCGCTTTTCGGGAAGCTCTCGTCGTGCGTCGCGGCGGAGGGGATCGATTTACCCCTCCCAACGCTCCACACCGAAGGGCTGGACGCGGAACAGGTGTGGATGCAGATCGAAATGCAGCTCGAGCCTTTGCTGCAGAAGGCGAAGAAAGAGCTTCGCAGGCTGAAACCGGTGTTGAGTTTGGGCGAGAGCTTACCCGCGGAACGGTTGTTGCTGCTTCCCGCGAACGGCGCCGCGGAGCCGTCGGACGGCGGGTCGGAGTCGGATGAGCACCCGGAGTGGGAACCGTTCCAAGAAGGCGTGGAGTACGACATGGATGACGAGGATGACGAGGAGGAGGAGGAGGAGGATGAGGAGGATGAGGGTGGGGATGCGAATCCGGAAAAACCAAAACGCAAAGATCTCACCAAAAAACTGTTCAAGGATCCCGGGATGTTCAATCTCGCCGAGATGGAGGATTTCGCGGTGCAAGCGGAGGCGGAGGAAACGGAAAGGCTAGCGAAGCAGACGCGACGCGCGGAACGAGCCGCCGGTGGTGGTGCGTCCGGTGGTGACGGTTCGGATGACGAGGAATCCGAATCGGACGACGACGCGCTGGACGCCGAGGACGACGACGCCGACGATTCGGATCAGGCGGACGACGACTCCTCGTCCGACGACGACGACGACATGGCGAACCTCATCGGCGACGCCGCGCAGATGGCGGGCGTGGACGTGCCTTCCGGAAGCCGCGCGTCTCGAAAAAACGACAAGGCCGCCGCGAAGAAGAAGGGCAAGGATATCATGTTCACTGACTTTTTCGGCGACGCGCCTTCCGGGAAAGGTCCCCGGAAAAAAGCCAAAAACGAAGACGAGATGAGCGACGAGGAGGAGGATTTGTTCGGCGAGATGGAACGCGGGGAGATGGAGGGAGGAGCGGACGATGACGGCGAGCAAGGCTCCTCCGACTCCGACGAAGGCGTTGACGCTCTTGACCAGGAGGACGAAGACGCGCTGCGGGCAGAGTTGGAACGCGAGCTCGCGAACGAGCTCGCGGAGGGGAGCGACGAGGAGCCTGACGAGGACGAGGACGGCGGCGAGTTCAAACAGGACGACGACGACGACGACGACGCAGAGAAGGATGGCTCTGAGGAAGAAGATGACGAGGAAGAAGATGACGAGCGAGATGACGAACACGTCGCGGCTACCACTGTCGCCTCCCGAAGAGACGGTTACGCGCCATCCGCGTTTCAGCGCGCGCAGACGAAGCTGGCGAAGCAGATTTCCGGTTTAGAGAAACGCGCGCTTGAAACCAAAACCTGGCTGTTAAAAGGCGAAGCCAGTGCTAAGGAACGCCCGAAAAACTCCGTGCTCGAGGCGGACCTTGAGTTCGACCACAACGCCGCCGCGCCGCCTGTGGTTTCCGAAGAAATGACGCAAAAACTGGAGGACGTTATCAAATCGAGAATCGTGGAACAGCGGTTCGACGACGTGGAGCGCGTGGAGCCGAGCGGCGACGACCGCAAGCGACGGCAATTCACGGAGCTGGATGACCAGAAATCCAAAAAAGGCCTCGGTGATATATACGCGGATGACTACGTGGCGCAGAAACAAGCCGCGAAAACGCAAGGAGGGGCTTCGTTGGAGGAGGACAAAGAAACGCCGCTCGTGGTTGAAGCGCGGGCTTTGTTTGAAAAACTTACCCAAAAACTCGACGCCCTTTCCAACTTCCACTTCGCGCCGCGGCCGACGGTTCTGGAGATGACCATTAAGAGTGACGCGCCCGCGCTTGTGGTGGAGGAGGTTGGGCCGGTGATGGCCAGCGCTGGTGCGGGGAAAGCCCCGGAAGAAGTGTTTGTGGGCGGCGACGGTAAGGGCGGGACAAGAGGAAGCGCGGCGGGCGACGTGAAAGCCGACGGCGAGCTCACCAAAGACGACAAGAAATCGCAACGGGCAAAGCGCAAACGCAAGGCGAAGGCGGTTGGGAACGAACACGAACGGAAAAAAGTCAAAAGGGAGAAGGACAAGGAAGCCAAGGAGAAAGCGGCGGAGGACGCGGGGTTCACGCGGAAAGCGCCAAAGGTGGCGATGCTCGCGGCGGCGCCAGCGGGGTCGCGGTCCAAGAGCGAGTTTTCGAAATCGTCCAAGGTGTTTTCGATGTTACAGGAAGCCAAGGAAGCGGACGCCCTCGGTGTCTCCAAGCCGAAAAAAAACGACGGCATGAAAAACAAAGCGTCGCTCAAGTTGTGACCAGCAGGGCACGACAAAGAGTGGAGAGGAGACGACGGGTACGAGACGCGGCGAGACGCGCGTGCGAGCCCCGGCGTAGACCTAAACTTGTCCACTGATTGCAGCGTTTTGGAAAATTTCAAATACTATTTCCTCGGGCCTGCCTTTGCCCTCGCCACTTTTCGTCGCCCCGCGTGGACGCGAACCACGACGGACCGTCCACGAGCATGCCTCACATTACTCGAAGATCTTCCCTGGACGCGTTCTTCCTGGACGCCATGGACACGCAAAGGGCTCGTTCGTCGCTCTCGCTTTCCAGGAGTGAGCCCAACTTGTCGTTCTGTGACGGCGAAAGCGAAAGCGAGTCGGACGACGACGAGTGTGGGTCCGGGCCAAACGAGCTCGCCCCCGCCACGACCCCGAGCACGCGGTCGTCGCCCTTCAGGACGAGGACACGAAGCGCGGTGCCGCGCCGGGGCTCGCGACATTTTCCCGCCGCGCTTCGGTCGTGGCAACGCTCCGTCGCGGTCCCGGAGTCGACTTTCTCTTCGCTGGAAGCGAAGCGAAGGCAACGCGGCAGCGCGCACCGTTCTTCCCCCCCGTGGTTCGTCAGCGCCCCGGACTCAGCAGTCGCCCTGGTGTTCACCCTTCTTTGTTTCTTCCTGACCCTGACGCACGTCGCGCTTCTCACGCCCATCTTCGTCGCCTTCGACGCCCCCACGCGCCTTGGCGGCCACGGATCGGATCCGTGGCCCTGGGAAGCGGTGGTTGACTTCGCGGTTGGTGTTTTCTTCCTTGCCGCGCTTTTGAACAATTTTCGAACCGGGGTGCTGATAACTTCGTCCCAGCTGGGGCGGCGGGCCGTGGTGATGGCCCCAAACGACATCGCCTCGGTGTACGTCACTCACGGGACGTTCATAAGCGAAGCAGTGGCGGTGATTCCGTTGGTCGCGCAATGCGCGTGGTCGTTGTGGCTCGCGAGCGTCGCGCGCGACGCCGGGGTGGACAAAGGTAAGTAATTATATTTCCCAAATCCCGCCGACCATACAATACTGACACTTTTCCTTAAAACTCCAAAGCCTCCTCCGCGCACGTCGCCACCGCGGCGGTTCGTCTGTGTCGTCTTATGCTTTTAACCCGGTTACGCAAACTGTTCGGCACAACCGTGGGTGACGCGGAGTCCGTGCTCACCGGCGTGACAGACGCCGCGACCTCGCTGCTGCTCCCGGTGTGGCTCGCGCAAACCTCGGGTGAGTTTCTGTTGCTCATAAACACCTGCGCCAGTTTGTTCATCGCGACCGCGAGGCTCGAACCGATCCAACACTCGTGGCTCGCCGCGGACCGCTTCGGCGACGGCGACGGCGACCCCACGGGCGCGAACGACCCGACAGAAACAGCCGACTTCGCCGATCTCAGCAAGTGGGACGTGTACGTCGCCGCGGTGTACTGGGCCACCGCCACGGTGAGCACGGTCGGGTACGGCGACGTCGCCGCGGTCACGCTTCCGGAACGATTGGTGGCGACGGCGGTGATGATCGTGGGCAGCACGTGGTTCGCGTACCTTGTAGGCGCCATCGCGGCGCTCGTGAACTCGCACGGCGCCGCGGCGATTCGCAGAGCGGCGTACCGGGAGAAAATGATCGCCCTGCGGTGTTTCCTGGACCGGCACCCGTCCGTCCCGAAAACGCTCCGCACGCGCCTCGTGACGTTCTTCTCGGATACCTGGATCCGGAAAATGAAAACCAACAACGACCGCGCGCTGCTAAACGACCTCCCAGAAGCGCTACGCCGGGAAACCAGGTTCCGGGCGCTGGAGGGCGATCTTCGTCTCGCGTTCGGCGGCAAAGCGGCGACGGCGCAAAACAAAGAAAGCGAGGAAGACGCCGGCGAGGAAGACGGAAAACGAGGACAGGTTTCCGAAAAAGCCCTTCGCGCCGTCGCGGACGCGCTGGTGTGCCGCATCGTTTCACCCGGCACAAAGTTCCACATCGCATCTACCTTCGTCATGGTCAACGAAGGCGAGCTCGTGGTGACCCTGGGTGGAGGTTTCGACTTTGAATCCCCCGCAACGCCCGGGCTGGTCACGCGACGCGCGACGAATTCCCTTCTCGAGGCGAGCGTGAAAAGCGGTGACTCGCGCGACCGCTTCGTGGTGTGTCGCGGGACCGCGCGAGCGCACTCAATCGGCGTGGAGGCGTTTTGTTCCCCACTGGATCGCGTCGCAGCGAGACGCACGCAGAACGTCCTCTCCTGCGTCGCTTCATCCGAAACAGAAGTGTACGAGATGGACGCGGCGCGCGCGGCGCGGTTGGGGGGCGAGTTTCCCGATTTGCGCAAAGGCGCGGTGGTAGCGCTTGGATTGGTGGACCCTGAGACGAACCGAAACGACAGCCTGACGTGACAGGTGTCCGTGTTTGCGTAAATACTTGACGATAACCGACGTACTCTACCCATCGTCGTCCACCGCTGATATCGCCGTTTCGATCGTCGTCACGGGTCGCATCGTCCGATGCGAAGTGTGCACGGCTCGCACGGCGTGGTCGGTTTCCAAGTACCTCGCCTGTGCCCACAGCCGCTGTTCGCTGTTCAGAAAGGTGTTGACACTTAACAAACGACGCGGCGGACCCACAGGTTTTTCTTGGTCTCGTTTCTTTTTACCTTTTGCGGAGACGTGCCCATCCTTCGCGTTTTCTTTTTCTTTTTGTGGCTCATCGAACAAACAATACGCCTCGACGTAAACGCTTCTTTTTTCCTTGGAAGTCACCGCCTTGTACCGCGTTTTCAGCCCCAGCCTCCGTGAGCTTTCGTTCGCGGATGCCAGCTTTTCTGGGAGTTTCAAAGCCGCGGCCTGTGCGTAATCCGTGGCGAATGGAAGCTTGGCGCCGGCGTCGTCGTGTTTTGCTAAAGTTTGCGCGCGTATTTTCTGTGTCCTTTGTGAAGAAGCGAGACGATTCTTCGTGTCCCGTAAACCAGTCTCTAACCTCTCGCCGTAGGACACCTCTTGCTTGGTTAACCTGCGCGTGGCTGATTTCGTGGCCACCCCGGATGCGAGCGCGAGCGCGGTGCTGGACATCATACTTGTAGGGGGTTTCGCGGTGACCCGAACGTTTTGCGCGCGCGGTTTCGTCATGTCCCTCCCCGCATCAGGGCGCACGCAATCGACCGTTTGCCTCACCGCGATTGTGAAAGCCAGGTCGCGTCTCAGAAACGCGAGGCCCCGCGCCGCCCGAGACGCGGGGTGCGACGAGCCCGCGTTTCCACATCGCACGCTGACCGTGCGGTCACGGACCGGCGACGACGCCTCCGCTTCGGAGGACTCGGATGACGACTCCCCGGAGCTCATGTCGGACTGCCTCAACTGCGCGCCACTTTTTGGTTTTAGTGCTTTTTTTGATTCGACCGAGAATAATAAAACGCTTTTGGCGTGTGCCGGCCTCACGCCTGATGCCTTGCCATTCAGCATGCGCGCCTCTCCCTCGCGTCTCCGCGCTCCGGCACCCCTCACATCACATGCTTCTTCGTCGAGAACCACCACCAAGCGCGTTGCCCACCCTGTCCGCGCTCGCGCCGCGCTCCGGTGCCCCGCGTCCGATGACGCCGAGGCGGGACCTTCTTCAAATCGGAAAGGCCCGGACACACGCGTTGCGATTGCTTGGTGGCATGCCGGCGAGTTCCAGGCCGCGGAGCTTGTGCTTGAGACGTATCTCTCGGCGTACCCGACTGATGTTACGGCTTGGATTTCGTACGCGCAGATGCAAAAGAAGGTTCGCGTAAGCATCGGCGAAACGCCAACCCCCCGGCTGCATCCCGGCGCGCAAAGCGCGTCTGACGTTTCGGTTTCGAAACAGTCCGTGTGGAGAGCGCGCGCCGTGTTGTATCGCGCGATAAAAGCCTGCGTGGACGATGACGATGACCCTCCGAACTCAAATTCTGAATCCAGAACTACACACACATCACGCGCGCAACTCATACAAGCCTTAGGGCTGCTGGAACTGACGCACGGGTACGAAGCGTACGGGTCGACGCTTCTTGAAATCGCGGTGCGCCGCGGACCGACGCTCACGCCCGTGCTTCGCTGGCGCCGGTGCCGGGACGCGCGCGCGCGGCACCTCGTCGCGGGCGCGGGACGGGTACGGAAAATGAGAGACGTCGTGAGGGAACGGTTTTGAAAGGGTGATACAGGTGTACATTGTACCGTGGAGGTGAAGTGTATTGTCTTCCCAAGTGTCTTCTAATAACATCGTAACAACGCGTCTTATCAAACTTCCTCGACTTCGAACTGCGGGTACGCATCGGGATCGAACTCGCACTCGTCGTCGTCGTCGTCAGGGGACTCGGCCACAGGCAGGCCTATCGCAGCCTTGATTTTAGCCAGCTCGTCGGTGTCGATTTCCGGTAAACCAGCCTTTGGCGGCGGCGCGGCGAGCGGAACCGCCGCGGTTGTGTCGGGTCGCGGTATGGGCAAACAGTCCGGCGAAACCGTCGCCGTCGTCGTCGGCGCGTCCGGGTACTGGTCGTCCGTGTCCGGGTACGCGCCGTCGTCCAGCTTTGATTGTAAAAGAAGTGTCAGTCTTTCGGGCCATGTGTATTACGTAATTACGGGCGGACAATCGGCAAAACAGGGAGGCCGGGATTTGGGTTCCTAGGCCCAGGGCCGTACCTTTCCGGCTTGGTCACGCGCGACCCGTTGTGCTTTGGGCATCCGCGACTCCACTCTTTTCACCGCATCCACCACCAAATCTTCGCGTTCCCGCTTCACTCGTTGCACCGCATCCGGGTTCGGGTCCTCGTTCGCCCATTTAACTGATAAAGCTTCCGAGGTATCTGACGCGAGCTTTTTCTTGCCAGCACTGCTTTTTTTCGTGGAATCCTTCCCAAGCAACGTCTGGCCCGCCATCGCTTCCTTCGCGAACTCCGCGGAAACTCGAAGACTGAAGTTGACGAAGCCTAAGCACTTCGTGGGCACCGCGTGCACGTCTGCGACATGCCCCCACTCCTGGAAGTTGCTACGTAATAAATCAACCACCGCGTCTTTCGACAAGTGCCCGGCGCTCGCGGCGCCGCCGTAATACACAAACAGCGTTTTCACGTTCTTCACGAAACTGCCCACGCCGCCGTTGTTCTCCCGGTCCGTGGCGTTCCGTTCCCGCCCGAACACGTCGTGCGTTTTTGACATGGCAGCCTCGTCAGCAGCGGTGGGCAGGGTGTGGAGATAAGAGCAGGCTCCGCCCGCCGCACACGCGCCGCGCGCGAAGTGTACGCATTTGTACGTCTCGCCACACACGTCGCCCCGAGTCCGCCCCGAATCCAACACCGCGTCGCATCGAGTCACCGCGGGTTGCTGCTTTGTGCGTCCTCCGCCTGGTTTCCCTCCTCCTCCAGATGACGATCCGTACCACACGTTGCCAGGCACACCTTGTGAGTTGTCCACGTTCGAAGCTCGCGTGGGTGGGCCAACAACCGCGCCCTGTTGTGTTCGTGCGGTGCGTCTCCGCGCCTCCGCGATCGCTTCTAACGTCCACATCCAAACCTCCGTGTCGTCCGTCTCCGCGGCGAGGCTCTCCGGGTGCGATCCGCCGCGGGCACCCGGCGGCGCCTCGCCGCGGCTCATACCGCCGAGCCGTGCCCGAGACCTCTCGGCGCGTGAGATAGTGGAGGGGGAGAGGAAAGGAGCGGCGCGATGGAACATCGTGACAAAAAGTTATATTACACAGAAGCTCCTCGCTACGTACTCCCCGCTATACTAGAACTTCGGCATCTTCCCCCGGTCCCAGAAGCTGGGTTTCCCCGCCTTGACCCACCGGTACTTCAAGTCCTCCAGCACCTCATCCGTGGTGTGCTCGTGCAAGCACTCGTTCATCGCGTTCGCCTGCGCACGACACGCCCACACAATCGACACCGTCCGGTCCTTCACGCAGTCGTAGTACTCCTTCTGCGTCGTCTTGCACCGCACCACCGCCCGTTCCTTCATCAACGTGATGAGCCCCTCCTCCTCCTTCTTCTTCACCTCCGCCGGTCCCCCGCCGCGGACGTGGCGCGCGTTCATCGCGGGGTTTCCAGCCGAGCCCTTGCGCCCGTCCAGATTGAGGTGTCTGCCCTGAGAGACGACCCGACGAAGCATCTGAGTGTCGAGAAAAATGGACGCGCAGTGCCTTTCAACTTGACACGCAATGCGCTTGATTGAAACCGACACACGGTAGATACGCGGTGAACTGATCGGTCCCGTGCCTGTTTTACCGGTCAACCCAGTCTTTCTCTCGCGCCGACACCGTGCCACGTCCCCGATATCTCACACGCCAAGTGGCAACGCAGTGGCACTCATTCTCCCACCGCATCCGCGTCGACTAGCACGCCTTTGTGTCCACCGGACCGAGCCTCGCGCCCACACCGACGGAGGCCTACTCTACCCTTTCCTCTTCGCGATGCGCACCTGCGTTGCCGCGCGCGTGGTTTCGGCGCCCGTGGCGCGCGGGCGGCGATCGCGGGCGAAGACCACCCAGCAGTTGCGGTCACGGACCACCACGTTTGCCTCGGACGCACCCCTTACGGTCAAGACGAGCGTGCAATCCAGGACGACGCGAACTGAGGGCCGCCCGGTGTATTCGCCCGACTCGTACCAGGACATCTGCTTCCACGCGTACCAGTCCGTGGCGGACGGGTTGGGGGACGGCCTGCGGCTGATGGAGGTGGAGTTCCCCGCGGTGCCCGGCGAAGACGCGTCGTACAAAGCCGCGAGCGACATGTACATCGACTTGAACATCCAATACGCGCTGACCGTGTTTAGTAAGATCCACAAGGAAACCGGGAAGACGTGCGAGCTGTTGGTACCGGACGGGCCGGAGTACCGCCGGGCGAAAAAAATATTCGCCAACTCCCTGGAACTGAGCGAAGGGTGCGTGTTGAACACCCTGGACGGACAGAAAACGGAAGCCGTGGGGTCGTTTTTGGGAAAAGTGTTCGGAGGTAAAGGCTTACGCACCAGAACGGACGACGTGGAAGGCGAGGGGTTCGGGAACGCGGATATTTTCTGTGTCGTGAACCTCTCATGCGTGGACCTACCCGTGGTGGAACGGTTCGTGAACGAACAACTGGGGGGCCGGCCGCTCGTGTTTCTGAACAACGAAGTGCGTGTTTATCGATTTCCCAAATCCAGAAATCCAGGACACTGCTTGATGCCACGTATGGAGTGCAGTTACGCAAGTCTTACCACTACAATAAGTGCACCAGAGGACAAGACTGTTTGCCCACTGATCCCCCAAAACAAGACTTCAGCCTGACCTTTTTCTTTCCCAAAACCAGTTGGACACGCTGCGCGCGGATTTGGGGTTATTTTCCTTCCCCGAAAAAGACGTGCACTACCGGTTCCTTTCCCAAATCAAACCCGTGTATTACTTGCGGACCCGGGCGTACTCGCGAACGATAAACGTGTCGCCGTTCGTGATCAACTACAGCGGCGCGGTTTTCCGGGAGTACCCGGCGCCGTGGCAGGTCATGGTGAAGCAAAACACGGGCGAGCTGGTGTGCGTCGCGGAGGACGACGATCGGTTTACCCTCGGCGAAGGTACGGAATTTTCCCATTTAACACATTCCGCCTCCCTGATTACTGCTCTGTATCGAGTACAGTCGAAGAGTACGGACCCCACTCCGTCGTGCCCCTTTCCAATCCCTCATACACATCACGAGAGACTGACACTTTCTTGTTAATCGTATCAGCGAAGGAAGAGATGCTCATCGCGCTCGGGTTGGCGGACGAAGACGGAAGCACCATGCAGTTCCTGCGGTCGGGGTACAAAACAAACACGTGGTGGGAAGAAGAGAGCGAGCAGGAGCAGTTCGATAGCTGGAGGACGTGAAGGTGTTGCGCCTGAAATAAAAACAATTCGAAACACTTTTGACTCGTATCGCGAGTGCCTACGCACTTCAATGTCACGTCCTGCGTAACCGGCTCCTTACGCACACCGCGGTGCGCGGCGTAAGATTTGCGCCATGCGCGCGATGGCCATCGCGGCGTGCCGCACCCTCGGCCCGACCGGGCCCGGTGGGGTGTGTCGCGCCGCAGCCTCGGCGAGTCGAGGCGGGCGCGGTGCGGCGCGAGTCGGTGGTGGGCGAGGGAATGGCGGTGGCGGTGGCGTCGGTGGGGTCCAACGGCGCGGCGCACCCCCGAGGGAAACCGTCACGGGTGATAACCGCGGCGCAGGACAATCATCCCCTGCATGGGGCGGGGGGGACCAAAGAGCGGAGGGCTCAAACGCGCGGCGGGGGGTCGGAAGGGCGTCACCCCGACGCGACGGGGATGGCGAGTAAGTATTTCCCACTCACCACATTCCGCCGACTGGTTGCCCATACGAGACTGACATTTATTTTTTTACAATCAGGAATTTCGGCAGCGCATCTTCACCCGGCGACGCGTTTTCACAAAACTCGTTGGAAAACGCAAACCCAAACGACGCGCCTCAGCGCGTGGCGAAGCTCATGGCTTGGCGCGGCTTGTGCAGTCGCAGAGAAGCAGAGACGCTCATTTCCCGAGGCGTGGTGACCGTGGACGGCGAGGTGGCGAAACAGGGAGACAAAGCTTTGTGCGACGCGCGCATAACCGTGGATGAACGCTTTGGCCAAAGCTGGCTCCGGTCAAAAATAACCCTGGTGCTTAACAAACCGGTCGGCGTGGTGAGTAACCTGCCCTCTAGCACGGAAAGTGAGGCGGCTGAGTTGCTCGTGCCGAGCAACGCGGCTGACGAAGAATCAGTACGTGTGTTCGACGAGGCTCGGGAATGGAAAGCGCCTCTCCCCGGTTGGGAGGCGGGGGAAAACAACGACGCACCGGGAGACGCGCGAACGAGTAAAACCCGGCGGTCAAACACGAGCACACACAAAATTACGCTAAACGTGTGCGGCCGCCTGGACAAGGACAGCCGGGGTTTGCTAGTGTTGACGCAGGACGGCGTGCTCGCGAAGAGTTTGATCGGGGGTAACGGGGTTCCAAAGACGTACGAAGTCACCGTGGACCGCCCCGTGAGCGACGACGCGCTCGCCAAGCTCAACGGCGACGTGTTTCTCGACGGATCAAAACTGCGGCCGATGCGCGTGCGCAAAACCGCGCGCGCAAACGACGGCGAACACGTTTTGCAGTTCACGTTGCGGGAAGGCAAGAACCGACAAATAAGACGCGTCCTGTTCGCGGTGGGGTTGCGCGTGACGGATCTTGTACGCACCAAAATCGGGGGAATCGCGCTGGGGGACCTGCCGGAGGGACGGTGGCGCGCGATGAGCGATTTCGAGTGCGCCTCGTTGCGATCGGCGCGTCGCGACTGATCGCTCCGTTTGGCGCTTACTTGGCGCGTCGCGACTGAGGAGTGATGTGACTGATTTCGGCGAACGGCGGCGGCGGTGGCGGCGGTGGCGGCTGGAGCGGTCCCTGATTGTCCGGCAGGCCGGTTAAGTAATACCAAGCAGCAGTGTTGTCTTTTAAACTCTCCGGCGACGGTATTCACAAAAAAGGAACTCGCGGCGTGTTCGGCGTTTTCGGTTCCCCGGAGTCTTGGCGCCAACCGCGCGCCAATCGCATCGCCTTACGCGTTTTGGTTGTGGTTCGCCTTGGACCCCCCCCCCTTCTTCTTACTCTTCGCGGCCCGGGCCTTCGCCTCAGCGACCGCGGCTGCCGCACCGCCCCCCCCGGTTTTCTTCTTGCCACCCATTTTCGCCGCTAAAATCTTCTTCGCCTCCGCCGGGTCGATCATGTCAACCGGCCCGGCGTGCTCCGCAGCCGCGGCTTCAGCGATTTTTTCAATCTTCGCCGCGCCGGCGCCGGCGCCACTCGCCTGCGCCGCGTCTCGCTCCGCTTTCTTGCGTCGCTTCGCCGCGGCTTTGCTCTCGCCCCCAATGTTGCCCGCGGTCGCCGGCGCCGCGGTCTCGTCCCCAACCTCCACCCCGAGCTCCAAAAGCGCGGCGTCTAGTTCCTCGAGCTCTTTTGCTTTCTGCTCCTTCTTGGAGAGCGTCTTTTCCGGCTCGGGCGCTTTCACTATCGGGGCTAACACCTCCCGGGGCGCAACCTCCTCCTCCTCCTCCTCCTCGTCGTCGTCATCCTTCACCATGTCATCCTCCTCTTCCTCGTCACTGCTGGATTCGTCAGAAGACACGTCATCCAAACCTCCAGCAGTGTCTTCAAGCCCCTTGAAGTCCTCCGGCAACGGCGCCAACCCGCCGCCCCCGAACCCGCCGTCCTCGTCGTCCGTATCGCAATCCGCCCACGACGAAACGGCGCCCGCCGTGTTCGCCGCGTGTTCCCAAAGCTTCTCGTCAAGCAAGTCACCCAGCGCGGCTTGTTGCTTCGCCTTGAGTTTTCTTTCCTTCTTCTCCTCCTGAGTTTGTTTTAGTGGGGGGGGGGCATGGGGTCAGAATCGATTGCGGAATCGATCGGAGTCGGAGGTCTCCTTCGGTATATTTTTACAAGCATCCAAGCATCCTTTTCGTGTTTGCCAAACCGCGGGTGCCACGAAGTACGGGACCTTGTTTTGGACCTTCGCGGTGACGATTTCCCCAAGTAGCACTCCACCATGGTTCCCGGAATCAGCCGTGCTCGCAAAACCTCTCGTACCTTTTCCTTCTTCTTGCTCTTCGTGTCCAGCGCCGCGAACACGTTCGCCGAGTGCACCGCGCTCATCGTGGCCTCGACTTTTTTGGTAACCCTGGTTGGACCGAAGATCGGAAGCGCCGAAGAGCGAGGGTTCGCGGGCGCTTCCCGGGTGCGCCGGAACTGGCTTGTGCGCCTGGAAACGCGCGGTTTGACGGTTGGGACAACTGCGACGAGGGTGGCGCGCTCGGGAGGGTAGAGGCCGGGCCGTGCGGGGTGCTATGTCCAATCGAACGTGCCTGACGCGACATCACCTTTGGCGGCGGGGATTTTGAAGTCTCAAGATTTCGAGTCTTCGGTCTGGCACTGGCCTACTGGCACACAGTCCGGCTTTTTGGTTCACAGGGGCATCCACCCTCTTGGGTTATTTCTTGAGTCCCGCCATGTCTGTCTCGAGAAACGGTGAAACGCTCGAGTCACGCTCTAAAATCGTGTCTGGGGAGTCTCTTTTGTTGTTTTACACGTCGCTCTCTCGTCGGGAAAGGGAGAACCTTTTTTCTCCCCTCGTCTCCTTTTTCTAAGCCAGGCTCGCTTTGTTTCCCCGGACCCGACAGTACCACACACGTCAAAGTTGCGTCGTCGAGAATCGCGTTTCGAGACGGACGAAGTCACGGACCCAGCACACGTTCACGATTATTGGATTCGATCATCATTCAATCATTGGCCTTTCCCGTATTTCCCCCCTTTTGGCGGTTCCAGCGCCGGCTTCCCTCCCGACTCTCCTCCGAACTCCACCACACCCGGTGCCTTCCTTTTCCCCTCGCCAGGGGCGTCACTCACGTCGGGCAACGTGACGAACGGCGCGGTGACGGTGTCGAGGTACGCCAGGGAAACCGGGGACGCGTCTTCCGGATGCACGCCATCGGAGTTCACGTTCGGTCCTTTCTCAGGTGCAGCCGCGTCCTCCCAATCGTCCGTGCTGTTCGCCACGCCAGGTCGTCGTCGTTTGCCTTCGCCCGGGGCATCGGAAACCGCGGAAACAGACTCGTTGGGAGACGCGCGACGCACGGCGACGTTGCCGCGCGCGGTGCGCACGGAGCAGACGCTCTTCGTGTGCCTCCCACGAAGCGCGAACACGTGGCTCGGGGTTCCGGTTGGCGTTAAAAGACCGAAAATCGGCATCAGGCTTTGCACCGAAAACGCAGCACGCGCGCCGGACCGTGCGTGTGTACCGACGCGCCGCCAGTAAGTGGATAGGATTCCGCGGAACGCAAACACGCGAGTACGTGAAACCCGCGGGACGGAAAAAGTCGTGAGGCTCGCGCGACGTGGTGTGCGCCACACGAGGAAGTCGAGTGGGTTCACCCATTTTTGACCACGTGGCGTTCGTGTGTCATACTGGTCCAGATTTGATTTCCTGCTGCAGTCCCGCAGCCCCGCACACACGTGTTTCCTTGCCCACCCTCGCACCTCCCGGTCCATTCGTGTGCCACTGTGTCGGCGCGTCCGGCCGATGGCCTCGGTGCTTTGCCGCCTCACCGCCGCCGCGTTGCTTTCTCTACCCCTTGGTTCACCCCCCCGCTTCGCCCCCCGCGCCCCGTTCCCACGACACACCAAACGGAGGTTCACGAACGCCTCGGGGTCCGATTTGGTGTGGGATTCAGGAAGCGCGAGTTGGCGCCCTGGTCCTGCTCCTGCCGAGATGTCGAACGACTTCGGGACGTTCAACAAAGCCGCTTCTTCCGCTGCGGCGGAGCGGAACAAGGTACCCATCGCGGACGTGTTCGTGCCTCTTTTGAGGAACGCGAAACCCGGGACGGTAGTCGAGCTGGCGTGCGGCACGGGGCAACACACCGCACATCTGGCGAAGGAACTCCCGGCGTTCACGTTCCAGCCCACTGATTTGGACGACACGTCTTTCGCGTCAGTGACGCACCACTGCGCCGGTAACACAAACGTGATGACACCAATCACGGTAGACGCGACGGATGCGAGCTGGAGCGACAAAATAATGACCGAAGAAAGCAAACTCGCCTGCGCGGCGGCGGTTGTGGGTGCATTAACTCAAGACGTCGCCGCCGTGCTCATCGTCAACATGACGCACATCTCGCCTTGGCGCGCGACGCTCGGCGCGCTGAGCGGTTCCTCGAAACTTCTTCGCGAAAACGGAGTGCTGTTCATCTACGGCCCGTTTAAACGGGACGGCACGCACAACTCAGACGGCAACGCGACCTTCGAAAAGTCCCTGCAAGAAAGGAACCCGGAGTGGGGGTACCGGGATATCGAAACCGTGATTCGCGAAGCCGCGGCTGTTGGATTTGGAACCCCGACGATCACGGAGATGCCGGCGAATAACTACGTCTTGACGATGAGGAAAGTGGGAAAAGCGTGACTGGAGCCCGTATTTCAAGGAAAGGACTGAGTTGTTATTCATAAATCCTACTACACCAGTTTTCAGTGACATGGCACTCTCACCACTCAACACAACTGTTGTGCAAGCCTCCGCGGGTTACCCGTGCATCCGTCGTCGCCGGCGGCGTCGCGAGACGATTGCGACGGCGAAACAAACAAGCGCGAAGACGACGGCGTACCGTCCGCTTGGAAAACCAACCGCGCTTTTTTGTGGTTTGAAGGTACTAATCTTCTCGAAACTCGTGTGACTTGTACGCGCGTTGTTCCGTGACAATGCGTTGTGGAGGGGCACAGACTCCTTGACGAACACGGGCGTGGCCCCAAGAACCCGCTTTTTGGACGGGTCCGACGCCGGTGCGACTGCCGCGTTTCGAACGCCCGCTTCGCCATCGGCGCGCGTTTCCTCAACGACGACCTGAGACGCGCGTTTACTCTCGGGTAGCCTTGGCGTTTCTTTTTCATTTTTGGAGGGAGCTTTCTTTTTTCCACCGCTTTTGGAACCACCAACACTTTTGTCAATCACCGCTTGTTTTACTTTGCTCATCGTCTCGGTCATCGCCCGCGCCTGCGTTTCCGCGAGTCGCACCTCCCTGTCGACGCTGGACAGACTCACTTCAGTCGGGTCAAACTCCAAACACGTTTCGCCCGACCAAACCTGCGAAGCGTCGAGGTTCGCGAAGTACGACCCTTTGTACGATAAAAGCCGAAAGTGTTAGTCTTGTATATCGCGATGTATTTTCAAACAGTCAGGGCAGAGGTAAGACGTCTCTTCTGGTACGAGTATATCGCGATGTATGGACAAACAGTCAGGGCAGAGGGAATAGTCCCTTCTGGTACGAGTACGGGCAATCAGTCGGCGGAATGTGGCAAAGGGAATACTCACCTAAATACGCTTCGAAAACGCGCCCCGCCGTGCCGCGCGTTTTCGCGCGCGTCAAAACGCTCGTCGCGATTTTTGTCTGCGTAAGCCCCAAGTCGTCGGGCGGGTAGTTGAACAGACGCACGGTGGCGCCGCACATGGCGAATATGCTCTGTGCGGCGTCCAGGGTTGCCTTTTGTAACCAGGCATCTTTTGTTTCGGAAAAATCGGTTTCGTTTTGTTTACGACGTCCGCTCCGCGCGTACTTTTTCAAATCGAGCTCGCCGCCGTAGTAGGGCGGGCAACCCTGCTGTCTTAATTTCATGGTCACCAGCTCGCAGCAGTGCGCGTGCTGATGAGGTGTATTGTCGTCCGTTTTCCAATTCCCACGACTCACTGGACACAGCGCCCGTAACAAACCGGCTTTGTTCCCGGCGCCATACGCCGCGTTTTCGTTGAAGGAAAAGTTTCGCGCCTTCGCGTTTTTTGAATGCACCGCGAGCTGCGGTTGCAAAAGAATAGTGTCAGTCTCGTGTTGGGCGTGTATTGGGCGATGTATGGACAAAAGTCACCGGCCATCGGTCTGAACAGTCACCAGCGTTAGAGATAAAAGGCCGTGCCTGGATTTGGGAAACGCGCGGTTCGTACCTGCGGTTCGCTTATTGAAAACTTACCCTCGTCTCTTAGGTGAAGGTTTGCGATTTTTTCAAACGTGGTGTGGCCGTTGTAAACCGCGCCGCTCTGTTCAGCGCGCAACCGGAGCATGGGAATTAACATCGCGACCTTGTTTTTCTCGTCCGCTGCTTTAAGCGCGTTTCCCGTGACTTCGTAAAAGTCCGCGGGTAAAAACTGGTTCCCGTCCTGAGAGAAAAAAAAAAGTGTCAGTCTCGTATTGGCAATCAGTCGGCGGAATGTGGTAAATAGAAATACTTACCAGGGGCACGGCCCAGTCGTACCCGCTGTCAAACGCGTGTTTCACGGCGGCGTTGCGCACCGAGTTCTGCGCCTGCGCGAACAAAACAAGCTCGTTTTGTTCTTTGGTATCAGTATTGGTATCAGGGCTTCCTTTACTGTCCGTCTGGTCTTTTCTGTCCGTTTTTTGTTTCGTAAAACACGACGCCGCGGCGAGGGGCGGATAGACGTGCAGAATTTTTGATTCCTCAACGCCGGCGTTTTTCAGCCCGTCGATTAGAAGACTGCGCTCCGTGGCGTTGACAATTCGGTTGACGATCCAAAACACCGGTACGTCACTTGGTGGCTTTACTTCGTGTATCGCGGAGAATACCGAATTCAAACGAATCTGCCCCACACCCTGTAACGGCCACATGTCGTTGCCGAGCACGCGGTACACTGCAAAGGAAGGATTTGGAGTTATGTTATTCGGAATGTCCCCTTCGATGACGTTCCCGACAACCACGTCCCCGCCGTCCCCGCTGTCCCCGCGTTGACTCGCCTTGACCGACACCAGGTCGTCAACAGCCCCAATACGCGTATCAGTGTCAGCCACGCCAGCCACGGTGGGGGTCATGGCGACCAGGGCTAGCAGCGCCAGCGCCTTGACCGCGTGCAACACGCGGTGTCGATGTCGGTGCCGATTTGATAGCAAGGCCGCGGGGCGTGCCGACCAACGTGCGCGGTCGCGTTGGGCGGACATCCCTCTTCACGACCAGGGACACCGGCCGCCCGGGGTCCCGCCCACTGACGTGCCGCGTCCCGGTGTCCGCGGGACCTGCGCCGACGCCAATGAGCACCGTACGTTTGAGGGGAGACTTTGTTGAGGGCGACGCCTCGGGAGTGCCGATTGTTTGCGGAAACTCTTCACGGCTGGAACTTCGGCCGAGCCAGCGAAGTGAGCCAGAAACGGATTCGATAGGGCGGGCGTTGAAACCAGACCACCTGTGAGTAACCAAGGGCATCCGATCAAAGCTGCGGTGAAAGACATGATCGACCGGTGCGCGATACCGCTGATGACTGGATTGGTTTATTAGCCACAACCTCTACGATGTCGCCACACCTCGGAGCGCGACCTATCCTTGGCCCTTCCTCCCATTTCCCACGCACGTTTCCGCGCATGGCGACGGCGTCGATGACACTGATGCGCGTCGCCGGCGGACCTGGCGCGCTGGCATCGAGTTTGGTCCGCGGGTGTTCCGCCTCGAGGGTCCAGTCGCCATCGCGTTGGGGCGGTTTCGGTGCGGCGTCCCGTGATGGGAAGGCACAATCGATCTCCCAACGGCACGTCGGTTGCGCCAGGCACGGGCACACACAAAAGCGCTTCGCCGTGGTTTCGGGGGACGACACCGCCGATGCGGCGACATCGAGTTCTTCTGTAAGTGACACCACGACGACGACGACGGGCACGACGACGAAATCCACCGCGCAGGCCACCAAACCCAAAGCCATCGATGCCAAACCGTCATCCGTCCCGCTAGGCATCTTCTCATCCGGCGCGGTGCTCGTGCCGCACCCCGATAAAGCGGAGAAAGGCGGCGAAGACGCGTGCTTCGTGCTTCGAAACGAAGGCGCGTTCGGGGTGATGGACGGCGTCGGTGGGTGGGCGGACGAGGGCGTTGATCCGGCGGCGTACTCCAACCAGTTCGCTGAGAAAAGCGCCGCGGCCGTGCTGATGGGCGCGCTCACTCCGAAGCGCGTGATCCAAGAAGCGCACGACCGGACAAAAATTATAGGCAGCGCCACCGCGTGCGTCGCGATGCTCACCACGACAACAGGGACGATGTCCATAGGGAACCTGGGTGACGCGGGGGCGATGGTGGTGCGGAACGGCCTGGTGGAGTTCAACACCCCGTCGCAGCAACACGAATTCAACTGCCCGTTCCAGCTCGGGTGTACCGAGTTTTACCCGGAATCAGACGGCCCAGAGGACGTGCAGGTGTTCCACGTCCAGTGCGAACCCGGGGACATCTTAGTCATGGGAAGCGACGGGCTGTGGGACAACGTGCCGCACATGGAGGTGGCGCAAATCTGCGCGGAGGCGGTGGCGGAGGGGAAGGACGCGCAAAGTTTGGCGGAGCAAATCGCGACGCGCGCGTTTGAGCACAGCGTTGACGAGGAGTACGACAGCCCGTTCACGATCGAAGCGCGTAACGCCGGGCACGACGTGGAGTGGTGGGAAAAAGCGAAAGGCAAGGTTTTAGTGGGTGGTAAGTCTGACGACATCGCGGTGGTGGTGGCGTTTCTGGACGAGGTTGGGAACTGTCCGCCCCCCGAGTCGGAGGACGACGACCTAGACGGCGAGTTTGTGGAAAACGAAAACGGCAAAGAGACGTAGGCCGCGGGTGATCAATATCTAACACAACTGTTTTGGCTAATCTAGTTAATTTATAACTGCTACTGCTACTGACGCCTGCGTACACGTTACACCGATTCCGTCCTCGGCGTGCGTCGCGGCGCCCGCTCTGCTTCGCTCGCGTCGCCCGCCTCGTGATCCTCCTCCAAAGGTTCTTCCTCCACCCGCTCCAGCGGCCCGTATCTGTTCGTGGTCTCACCGAACCGATTGAAAGGGTTCGAAAGGCTGAATCCAAAGGCTGAGACGAAAGACACGGCGTCGGTGGAGGCGGTTCCCGATTGCTTGCCATTTCTTTCCGTAAACTTTTCATAACCTTCAGCATCCTCATCCGTCTCGTCCTCCACGACAAACGCCTTCAGGTCGGGAACGCCGTGTCCTTTCAGCGGCCCTGGGCCGATGAAAAGCTCCACAAGCGTCTGCAAGGTAAACCCGAATTCTTGTAAATACGGCCAGGTCGCCGCGAGTAACGCAGTTGGGAACTCGAGTAGTTCCCAAACCACGTCGCGAAGTACGCCCGCTAAGTCCGCTTTCAATAGCCGCCGCGACAGTTTCTTCGCTCCCGCCACCGCCGCGACGAAAACAAATAAAGGGTAACTCACAATCTCCTCCGTCACCACGGACACGAAACCGTGTACCACGCCGCCCGGCACCAACGTCTGGCCTAGACTCTCCGCCAGGGTCGCCGGGAACGCCGCGGCTTCCCGCGTGGCGCGCCGGACCCGGCGGCGCACCCAGCCCGGTTTCATGTCTCGCCGCGCTTTGTCTGCTCTTTTCACGAACGCCTTGGCCAACGCGAACAGCTCCACCCGGTTGGCGCGCACAAGCACGAAGAGCACGCAACACACGGGAACCACCAACACCACGAACGTGGCGGTTTTGATGAACCTGGAGAAGTACGGCCAGACGTTCATGGCGAAGGACAGTGACCAGGCGCACCACTCCGGAATGCCACGCACGCCGTTGGAAAAAGGGCCTTCCACGACGAACCCGCGGTACACCACGTACGGCACCCAGCTGGCGTAAACAAGCAACGGCAGGTACCCGGCGTTGGTGTTCAGGAACCTACCCACCGCGACGACCCACCCGCGCACCGCGCGTCGCGCGCCGCGTCGCGCCTGTCCGGACTCGCGCCACCGCAGTTCACGCACCAGCGGGTCGTCCCTTTTACCACCACGCGACGCATCGTTACCCGTTCGTGCGGGTCTTCGCGACGCGACCGCCCCGCGCGACGCCAGGGCGACATCGGAGTCGTACCGCCCGTCCCCCGAACCGCGACCCGGGACGGGCGACGACGACATAGCACGTCGACTGCGGTGTGGCGACTGGGACGAAGAGGGAACATCGGATAAATAAATGGAATTGGCACACGTTGTTTGAAGTGTCGACTGAAAACTGTCGACTGAAAACTGGCACGAAGTACTCTTGGCACCTAAAGTCTCCTTGTTAGAACTAAACCCTGATCGAGGTGTTAGGCACAACCGCCCCTCTCGGACGTATCACACCTCGCAACTCACTACCCCCGAAGCTCAAGCAGTTCCACTTCTAACTTAAAAGTCGCGCCCGGCGGAATCTCGCCTTCCCCGACGTCGGCGTACCCGACGTCGGCGGGCACCACGATGTTTCGTCTTCCTCCGACCCGCATGCCTCGCAAGGCTTCCGGGACGTACACCACTGGTGGCGGCTTCGGGGCGTTTTCGCCCTGGATTGTAAAAGAAAAGTGTCAGTCTTGTAAGGCCATGTGTATGAGTAATTACGGGCGGACAATCGGCAGTGGTAATAAATAGTCCCTTCTGGTACGAGTATAGGCAAACAGTCGTCCGGGATTTGGGAAAGCCAAAAAGTTGTACGTACCGTGAACAAACCGCCGCCGCCTTCCTGGTCGTTGACGCGTTTTTTAGGCACCACGTTCGTGGCTTCTCTCGTGAGGGTTACTTTTTCGGGGGACCCGTCACCCATCTTTTTCCGAATCGTAAGCGTAACGTCGGTGCCCGCGTCGCCTTTGTTGCGCGCGAAAAGTGTCAGTCTTGTATGGGCAAACAGGGAGGCGGGGTTTGGGTGTGCCGAAGCACTCGGACACTGGTCCGAGACAATATACACCAAGAGTACAAAGTACTCTTGACAAAAGGGCCAATCACTCACCTTGCAGTAACGCGCCGATTTCGGAAATAGGCACGTTGAGCAAATCGCCGACGCCGTCGATCGTGACGATGGTGTCCTGCGCTTTGATCCCCGCTTTCGCGGCCGGGCCGTCGAACACCACGGTTACGACGTATAGCTCCTCCAGCTCGGGGTCTATCCGCACCTCCGCGCCTATTCCCACCACGGTTTTGCGCACCAGGGGCTTGGCGTATTCGCTCGGGAGCTTTCCGAACTTGAACTCCAGGGGCTCGGCGACGGTCCGGTTACCCCCCAAGGTTCGCGCTTCTCGGGATGAAACCGCGGTTAAGCCCCGGTAACGGCACGTGTAGTGCACCACCGCGGTCTTGCCGGGCTCCAACAAATCGCCGCCGCCTTTGGCGATGTCGTAGAACTTCACGCCGGCGTGCGCCTCGCCCCGGAACTCGAAACCGGCGCTTTCACGGTAATCATCCTCGCTCACGTCCTTCTTCTTGAGTTCCTTGGTGAACCCTATCGCGCGCGCGGGTTGTGTGCTGCTTGGCGCTAGACTCGAAGCGACGACAGCGAAACCAACCAGCGCGCCTCGGCGGTTCGTGGGCGCCGAGGGTGGGACCGGGACCGAAAGGGTGTTTTCGTCGTGGTCGTGCGTACCGACAACGCGGTCGCGATCGGCGTTGCCACTGGCGCGGACGGACGCACAGACGCGACGCCCGTGGCAACCTCGGGTTTTCCCAACGCGCCCTGTAGGTTGCGCGACAACAACGCAGGTCGTCTGCGACGCGAACATCGTGCGCGGTGTGAACGCGTGTGGCGTCGAGTCAGGGTGGTGCGAGCAACATGGGTCGCGACAGGCTCTTATCCAGGTGCCACGTGTGGGTGCGATTGACGTTTTTCACAGTTTTGAAAGGTGAGCCACCTGTCATCACCGCGTGTCCGTGTCGACGGACGCGATCAAAGGCGAACAAACCTGTCAACGAGGGTCAACCAACAGGCGTTTTATTTCTTTTCGCACACCGATTTTGGGCACAAGCAAAGCAACGACCTCGGAATGAGCGACACATCGTGCGCGCCGATGGGCGCGTCCGAGGGCGGTGGCGGGGTCTCGCTGCCCGCGATACACCGCGAGACAGATGACGCACCACCGAGTACCAAAAATCGTCGCAGTGCGAGCGCGCGGGTGGCCGCGTGCGGGGCCAAAATCGACTGAACGCTCGCGAACGAAGCCTCCCATCGACAAATGCAGGTCGCGCATGCCTAATTGTTGTCCTCGCGGCACAGGGTGGACGCCAAGTACATACACGAAGTGGAGCGAAGAAGTGCTGTTGAGGCGGAGCTAGCGGATGCGGTTGATGCGTGTGATGACGCAACAAGGGAACGAGAAAAACAGAACACCCGGGCGCGAGACGCGGAAACTTCTCTTCTTCGCGAGAAACGTTTGTTTGCAAACGCGCGCGACGCGTTTGCGGCGGCCAACGAAAAAAGGGACGCGCTTGAAACGAAACGCCTCGCCGAACTGACGTCACAAAAATCCCAAGTTGCACACCTGACAAACGATATGAAACACCAGGCAAAGATTCAAAGCTCGACAGAGTGCGCTTTGAAGGAACAGAGACGGGAAACGAGCGCGTCGCGCGACGAGGTTTGTTTCCAAAACGTTTGCGTAGAAAAAGCCCGGGTCGCGGCGCAGGCGCTCGCCGTGGTTGTCGGCGTGACTTGTTCTAATTTTGAGACGGAAAAAACCTCTATGCGAACACAAATGAAACGGGAGCAAGACTTGAAGCAGGACGACGTTGTGAATTTAACGCAACAGCTGGCGAACGCGCAACGCGAGACACTCGGCGCGCGAACCGAGCTCGTTTTCGTGACCCAAAACCTCGAGCAGGCGAAACGCGGCGCCGCGGTATCGCGCGCCGCGTCGGCGTTGGCGGAAGCGCGCGCGGTTTCGTTTGAAACCGAACTCCGACTCGTCACGAGACGCGCGGCATCCCTGGCTTGCGAAAAACAAGCGCTATCCGTTGTGTTACGGGATTAGGAGAAAGCATCCGTCACGGAAACGGCGTTTTCAAACGCCGCGACGTCCACGCGCGACCTCGAACGCGAACACGAAATCAACAAAAACACGTCGTCCTCGTCGTACCGCCAAGTCGGACAGCTCGCCGCGTCCGCCGGGCGCACGCGTTTCGCGAGAATTGAGACTTTGAAAGCGAATTGCAGAGCCACGCACGCGGAAGCGAGTGAGCAAAAGGCAAACGCCGCCGCGACCCGAGCCGCGACAAAGGCAAACGCCGCCGCGCTCGCCGTGGCGCTCGAGCGCGCGCGGGTCGCGCACGATGCCGCAGAGGCGTTGCGCTTGGCAGGATTGGAGAGTGACTCTAAGCTCGGTAAGGCGGTACACGACGCACAGCACGCGTTTGCGGTGGCGTCTTTGGCGACAAGTGCGGTGTCAATTGCGGAGTCGAAACGCGAGCGCGCTGTGGCGGCTTCTATAAAAACGGCGATGGCGCTGAAAGAAGTCACGGAAACACTCACCGCGACGACGCGGGTTCTGGAAACCACGCAGGAACGCGTTTTGTGCGCCGAAACGGCAGCGCGCCGTGCATCAGAGGACACGGTAAGGGTGACAGCACTAGAGGGTCGTCTACACGAAACAGTCACCGCACTGCAGCGAGAACTACACGAAAGAAAACACGAAGTGGCCGCTTCGCGCCTCGACGCGGCTGCGTTTAAACGCGACGCGGCCGTCGCGAACGGGAAAGCGCTCGTTGCGGAACGCGCGGCGGTTGAAGCGGCGCTCGTTACGGATCGCGCGAAGTCGGCTTTAGGGCTGGCGGAGTCGGTTGCGGCGACTGAGCTGGCGACACGAACAAACGTGTCACAGGAACTGCACAGCGCGAAGAAAAGCAAGGTCGCTTTGGAAACCGCGCTTGTCGCCGCGGAGCGATTGACGAAACGAACGCAAAAGAATCTCGTTGACACGGAGACGAAACGTCGCGACGCGGTTGCGTCGCTTGAGAATCTCGAAACCGCCTGCGAAGAAGCCCTGCGCATCTCCGCGACGCTCGCAGAGGAACTACAATTCATCCAAGCAAGCGAGAAGTTCCTCAGGGGCGAAGTGCTGGCGAGGGAGGTCCGGTTGGAGCAGGCGAGGCAGGCGACGGCGACAGCGCGTGAAGAGTCGCTCGCTTGTAAAGCGGCGGCGGAAGCGGCGGCGGCGACCGCGGCGGCGCGTCTGGAGAAAGCGGAAGCGGCTGCGTATTGGTGCGTTCGGGATCTGGAAGACGCGCTCGAGGCGGAACGCGCGGGGAGACGCGCGGACATGGCGGGGAACATGAGCTCGACGGGAGGTTGAACAAAACTGGCAAAGTCTTTCCTTCCAAACCAAACCAACTTTCATCATTGCGTCTCCATCGCGATTCGTTTCACCAACACCAAAACCGACTCGAGCGCCAAAACCGCGCTCGCCACGCCTAGCCCGACGTACGTCTTATCCGGTTTATCAGCCAGAACATCAGTCAACCTCAACTTTGTTTGCGTAGAGTTTGATTTCGGTTTCAATTCGATTTCTTTCCCGCCTTTCCCACCCGGGCGCGGGCGCAGCGACGCGACTCGCGCTGCGATTGTAAAAAATAAATGTCAGTCTTGTATATCGCGATGTATGGACAAACAGTCAGGGCAGAGGTAACCGTCTCTTCTGGTACGAGTATGGGCAATCAGGGAGGTGGAATGTGGTGAGTGGGAATACTTACCCGCGGTTTCCGTTGTTTTCCTTTCTGTTTCCTCATCGCCGTCTGGCCTGCTCACGAACAAAGGCGCCCCCCCGAAGTACGCCATTGCCACTCCTACTGAAAAACTAACAGAGTGCCCCATGTTGCTCACCACGTGCTCGTTGCCAAGCGTGGGCAGCCCCGCGATCCAGGCCAGGCCGGTACCGAACGCTAACATCTGTAATGCCCGATAAGCTACTCCGTTCGGATTCCACTCGGGTTCAGCGTTGATGGCGCTGTACGCCGCGACGGCGCCGAATACCCCGAAGATCGCGTCGCTGCCGCCCACGCTCAAATTGGTGTTCGCGTCAAACGCGCACACTGATAAAACCCCGACCGCGCTGGTGCATACGTAGATAACGACAAACATGGCGGTTCCTAGAAGGGCTTCGATTTCAGCCCCGATTGTGACCAGTGCGGTGGTCGCTACCAAAAATTCCACAAACCCGTAGTCCGTTACGCAAGCGCTCCACGGCCGCAACCACTGGTTGCCTGTGATCAACGCGTCGTCCACGAGCGCCAGCTTCAAAAATAAATCCCCGCCGTTCCCAACGCCGGCCTTGTACGCGTAGTAGTCCGTGAAAAAAACAAGCAAGTGCGCAAGGGCTAATAAATACGCCGCGCTCGGCGCCGAACACGGAACCTCGTACACGGGCGACTGAGGCGAAAACCAAGGCTGCCATCCAATTGGTGGCTGGTCGTCACCATCGACGCTTGTTGACGCCGGCGCTGCTGTGGCTTTGGAGGTATCGTGGTCACCTGTTTCATCTATGGTCAAGTAATCTTCTATGATATCACTGGGCGTCCTCGGTGCCGTATCGGTGTCCTCCTCCGTTTGTTTGCCGAGGATGGCATCAAGCGCGCTCAAGGTGCCTTCTTTCCGTGGTGTCTCTCCGTCCTCGGGTGTGGTCGCGGCGACACGGCGACTCAAGACGCCGCGGCGAGGTGCCGCTCGCGAAAACCGCCGCGCCAGCGCGAGCACGCGCGGACGTGCCGTCGCGTGACACGACGCGAGCGTGGCCATGGCGCAGGCGGTTGTGTGTGAGTGATATCTGGATTGAAGAGATTTTTAGCGGACGAGTTTTGGGGGAACGATTTCGACTCAACTTGCGCGAGTCATCGTCAATTACAACACCGGCGACCGGCTCCGCTCCCCACCACTCCGTTCGGAGCGCCGCTTGTCTCCCAGGCTCGCGCGACCACCGCGGTGCGAAGCTACTGACCATGGCGCCCAAGGGCGGCGCCAAGAAAACGAAGAAGGTGCGTCGCGTTGTTGGCCGGTCTGCTTTGCGAAATGCAAAGGACCACCCAAATTGGGTTCCGCCCGGAATGGATTGACTCCGCGGTGGCTCGGACTGGTCGGCCACGCCGCCATTACCCGTCCAAGTCGCACCGATTCCCGTGGCTTCAACACAATTCAAACGCACACCCTGACCTGACCCTTCATACCCCCGTTCAAACAAACCCAAAAAGGCCGGCGACGCGGACGCCGTGGGCGACGCCGCGTTAGTAGAGGAACTTACGGCCAAGCTCGTTGCGCTTCAGGCTTCTCATGAAAAGGAAGCGGAGGACCGGAACTACGCGCAGCTTGAGCGGGACAAGATCGACGACTTCTGGCAAATCACCAAGGCGGAGCTTGATGAACACAAAGCGCTGTTACGCGTGAAAGACCGAACACTGGAGGAGCTGGAGGAACAACACCGGGTGGAGATAAAGGTGTATAAACAGAAAGTAAAACACTTGTTGTACGAACACGGCGACGACGTGACTCGGTTGAAAACGGACGCGGAGCACGCGTTGAAAACGCAGGCGGATGATTTCCGCAAGCGAAGTGGGAACTTGAGTGACGACAAAAGACAGGTGCGGCTCCAGATGAAGGAAACCGAGCTGGCGCACGAAGACGTCGTGCGGTCGCTGAAGCTCGATCACGCCAAGGAAATCACGAAGCTGCGCTCCGAATTCGCCCTCGATGCGGATGAACTGCGGCTGCAGTACGAAAAGAAACAGAAAACCCTACGAGACACCCTGGAGCACCAGCGGAAGCACGAAATACACGAAGTAGAGGAACGGAAAAACACGCACATCAACCTGTTAATGAAGAAACACGAAAGCGCGTTTGGCGAGATAAAAACGTACTACAACGACGTGACGCACAACAACCTGGATTTGATTAAAACGCTGAAAGAGGACGTGAGCGAGATGAAAGCCAAGGAGGCCACGAACGACCGGTTGATGTTTGAGATTTCGCGGGAAAACAAGAAACTCAGCGAGCCTCTTTCCATGGCGCTTAGGGAGGTTGACGATTTGCGGCGACAGATGGGTAACTTCGAGAAGAACAAGGTAAGTCTTCAAAACGTAAAGCAGCGCTTGAGTGATTCCGAAAAAGGACGAAGAAACGTGGAGTGGGAACACGAAGTCACGATGCAGCGGTTCGCGAAGGTGACCCTGGAACGGGACGCGCTGCACGCCAAGTTTGAACGCGCGATTTTCGACGTGCAACGCAAAAGCGGCTTGAAGAACATGGTTTTGGAGCGGAAACTTGACGCGCTCGGGGACGAGCTTGAGAAGAAAGAAGCGCAGTTGGGCGAAGTTTTGAGCGCTAGCAATTTGGACCCGGACACCCTGGCGTTGGTGTCCCGAAAACTCGACGAAGTCATGGACAGCAAGAACCAGCTCATTAAAGCCCTGCAGTACGACGTGCAGAAGGCGAGCAAGGCGCACAACGACCTGATAAGGGTCTACGAAGCGAAGCTGCGCGAGTTCGGCGTGCCGGTTGAGGAACTCGGGTTCAAGCCGCTCGTCACGAGCGTCAACACCGCGCCGGCGGGGCTGGTGGTGGGGGCGTAGCTGGTACGTATTTAGTCAGGGAACGCACGGGACCGTGGACACACATGGTTTCAGGATGTACGCCCGCGTGGCGAGGTATACCTCGAGTAGTAAGTACTCGAGGTATACCTACCGAGAAGAACAAACCGGCTGTGTAAATGAACCTAGTCTACGTGATGGAGATTCACAAACGAAGCATTTTTTGATATTTCAACTCGCGCGGCGTTTTCTTTCTTTTCTGAGAGGCTAGCGAGTGGTGTCCGTCCGTCCGGACGTGTTTCACCCTTTATTCACCCTCCGCGTCTTCCATGGTTTCATCCGCGGCGACGTTGCGCTCCCCTCCTCCGTGCGTGTCATCCCGGTCGTGGTGCTCCTCGTCTGCCTCTTCCTCCTCCTCCTCCTCCTCCTCCGCTTCCTCCTCGTTCGGCCCCAGCCCGGTCATCATCGCGGCCGCCGCTGCCGTGGCGAAATCGGGAATCGCCTCCGCCTCAGCCTTTGCTTTCTTTTGCGCCTCGTCTTCGGGTGGGGGCATCGCCGCAACCTTCTCGTCGAGCCAGGCGTGGAACTTAATGTCCGATTTCGCGGTTTTCGTAGCAATGAAGGATTTCCCAACAGAACCCCGGCCCTTCCCCGCGCCAGCCCCGGTGCCGCAAACGCGGTGGAACACGTCTTCCGTGTCCAGGACGTAGGACGTCTTGCTGTTGCCGCAGGAGATCTTACACTCCAGGGAGTTATACACTGAAACCACGCCGGATTCGCCCGCCTCGAACCCGGCGATCTTCCGGGACCGGGGCAGGTACACCTCCGTGCGATCGGAAAGGTCGTGCCAGGGCTGTGATTGCGAAAGAAAAGTGTCAGCCGTGTATTGGGCGATGTATAGACAAACAGTCACCAGACGAGAGATAAAACAGTGTCCGGATTTGGGAAAGACAAATACGTACCTGGTGCCCTTCGTCCTCGTCCTCCAAACAAGCGCTTTGCAGGAACCCCTCCAGGTACTCGTGGAACTGCGCCTCCATGGTGCCGCCCGTGGGGAGGTCGCTTTATTGTAAAATAAAAGTGGTTAACGTCCTGTATGGGCAAACAGTCGGAGGGATTTGGTGAAACACAATACGTACCTTTTGTCCAAGGCGCTGTCCATCAAACGCAACCCGAGGCCTTGGCCTTTGTCCAGGCTCCCGATGCGGTACACGCTCTCGTCCATGAGCAGCACGGAGGCGTTGGCGTGGTACGTGGACTCGTCGAAGTTCGCCGCGCCGCCGCGACTTTTTTCGTACTCCGCGAGCTGCGAAAGTTTCACCGCGGTTTCGTCGGCGGCGAGCGCCTGCACCTGTTTCACGATTTTGAACACCAGCTTGTCCAGGGTGAACAGCACGTACGAGTTCGCGCCCAGTAACATGCGGCAGTCGTCTTCGAACGCGGAGGACTCCACCTTGCCGTTGAGGAGCTTGAAGAAAAGCCGCAGGAAATCGGTGTGGATCTCGAGCTCTTTCCGTTGCCGCACGCTTTCGGGCTCCGCCTTGACCCCGAACTGCCGGGACATGGAAGCCGCGCTTTGCCGCGCCACGGCGAGTCGCTGTGATTGTAACAGAAAAGTGTCAGTCTCTCGTAATGTGAGTGAGTAAACAGTCAGAGTAATCGAGCAGAGGTAAGACGTCCCTTCTGGTACGAGTATGGGCAAACAGTGCCTGGATTTGGGAAACGCGCAAGGCCGTACCTCGTAAAGGTGCTGGTGCAACCGGAACAACACGTAGTACCCGTCGTGCGCGTAGAGAAGCCGCGTGCCGTCTGTTTTGTCGAGGGGGTGCTGCGTGTGCAGCGTAGTGTCCGTGCTTTTCGCGGAGTCAGCCGAACCGTAACCAACACGAATTCCGGAAACCGGAAAGCACGCCGCGTAAAGCTTCTCCTCTTCGTCATCCTCCGAACCGCCTTCCGCCGCTTCGTCCTCGCTCTCGTGCTGTTTGGGTTTCTTCTTTGCGCCGCCTCTGCCGCCCGGGCCTTTGCGCTTCTTCGCCACAACAACGAGGTCGCCTTCATCATCAGAGTCATGGTCCGGATCCGGGTCCTTGGTTTCGACGTGGTGGTCGTCCTCGTCCCCCGACTTGTCGCCGTCCTCGTCGTCGCGCGAGGACTGTTTCTGTTCCCCGTCCTGCGGTTGTAAAACAAAGTGGTTAACGTCTTGTGTATCGCGTGTATTGGACGACGGCCTGGTCAACATGGAGGGGTAATCGGTCGTCTAACAGTCACAGGCGCGTTAGAGGTAAAACAGGAAGGCCTCCTGATTTGGGTTCCCAGGCCCAAGGCCGTACCTCGTCGTCGCCGTCCTCGCCCATCTCCACGTCACCTTCCTCCAAATCAGGTTCCCCCTTCTTCGCCTCCTCCGCTGCTCTTTCCGCGGCGTCGCACAAATAGTCCCCCTCCGGATCACCGCGCGCGATCGCGAAAAAAGGCTCCACCACGTCCCGGAACGTCTTCAGAATCTTCAGCGCGGCGTCCGCGCTGACGGTTTCCCTGGCCGCGAATTTCAAAACCGCGTACACGTCGTCGTGTACCTTCCGGTCGTCGTACTTGAATGTTAGGTCATCAAGGATGGTGTTGTTTTCGAATGCGCCGCCGCTGCCGCCGCTCGGGTTCGAACCAACCACCGAATGCACCGCGTTCTTCGCACCACCCACCCCAGGTCCGGCTCCCGCTGCACCACGCCCCCCACTGCCGAGCACCCCCCCTTCCCCGATCGTCTCGTCGCTCAGCTTCTTCCGGTCACTCGCTTCCTTGATCTCCGTGGTCATGCCTTTCTGCGAAAGCGCCTTCTTGTCCGTTTGCTTGAAATAAAAGCTCCTGTGATCTAAGCTCTTGTTGTAGTTCTTTTCGTAAACGTCAACCCAAATCGGCTTGACTTCGAGTTTCACGCGTTGCCACTCAACTTCCTTTTCGCGTAACCGCTCGATGACAATAGGCGCGGTCACCGCGGGGTAGTCCTGGATCATCCGCCGAATGTCCGACCCCTGATCGGTGCCGATGCCGTACAGGCGCTCGATGGACCGCAGGTGAATCTGCGTCAGTTCGCCTTCCCCGAGGCGGTAGTTCCCCCGTTCCTCCACGGTCATCAGTCTGGCCTTCTCCACAACCGGACCGAGGGCTTCGATCGTGACCTTGGTGGTTTCCAACACCATGTCAAGCTCGAACCTGTCGTCTTCGCACCGAAAAAGCGCCTCTTCGTACTGGTTCTTCCTCATGGCTTTGAACGAGTAGTCTTCCGACCCGGACGTCACGCTGACCCAGTTGTCGTTCAGGTTCGCGACGTGCGTCGGCGTCCTGATTGTAAAAAAAGAAATGTCAGTCTCGTATGGGCAATCAGACTGAGGAATGTGGTGATTGGGAAATACTTACCTGGAGCTGGCGGGCGCCTTGGGGAAGTTCACAGGCAGCAACCGGTACGACGGCCCGCACCGCTCGCAGGCAGTCAAGTCCAGCTCCGAAATCGGTTTGGACAGAAACTTCTCCCGCGCGCTCATGACCTTCATCTTCTGCATTTCTTTCTGCGAAAGCTTGCCGTCCTTCGGGCCCTTCCCGCTGCCCTCCACGAACTCGAAATCCATGTGCTCGCACCTCGCCAGGAAATCCGAAAAACCCGCGTGCAGCTCCGGGTACTTCCCCAGAATATCCCAAACAAGCGTCTGAAGTTCCATCTTGGAAATCACCTCGCTGTTGAAGATGTTTAGGCACTTCACGAGCTCGTTGTACGCGTCGCGGTCTTTCAGCGTTTTCTTGACCTTTTCGAAAAAAGCCAGCTCCTTCGCCAGGGATGCCGCGGTTTTCTTCTCCTCGGGTTCCTGGTGCACCTGCGATTGGTAACGAAAAGGGTCAGTCGCGAGTCGGCGAGTGCGGGTTCGTAACAGTTACCACTGTGTCAATTCACCACAGTACGCCAGTAAACGTTACCCGTAGTAAGTACGTCACTAGTGTGAAGTACTTCCTTTGAATGAAACTAGTGGACGTCACGCAGGGGCATCAAACAGTGTGCCTGGATTTGGGAAAGGTCCATTACGTACCATCATCCCGCCATCCATCCCTTTCCCCTTGCGTTTGTTCACCCCCAACACCCCCTTCCCCCTGCCTTTCATCGCGCCTTTCTTCCCAGCCGCGGGCGTGGAGAAGTCGGGGAGGAAGTACGTGAACTCCTCGAGCAGGTCGTTGTGGGACTTGAAAAGAAGCGCGACTTTGATGCGTTTGTGCGAACGAAAAGGGTCAGTCTTTCGGTCCGCGTGGCCTGAGTAATTACGCACTCCCCAACCGTCAAAACAGGGAGGCCGGGAGGGATTTGGAAAGTAAATAAGTGGTAACCGAAAAGACGCGGCGCTCGGAGGTGACTGCCAGCCAGTCGGGAATTTAACACGACGTACCTTCTTCGTAAACCTGCGAGATGGATTTCAAGTTTTTGCGGTACATGTTCAGAATCTCCAGAAACGCCTTGTACACGGATTCGTCGTTGGAAAATCGCGTTTTGATTTTGTTCACATAAGAGATCGCGTGCACGAACTCGACCTGCGGTTTCGGGGTGCCGCCGCCGCCAGCGCCCTTCGTGCGCTCAAGCTCCTCCCTTTCCTCGCGCTCCACGTCTTCCACGCGGATCTCGTGGCCCTGTTGATGTTTTTTTTTAATTTTTGGAAAGAGTCAGTGGGCATTCAGTGACATATTATTGTAAATTGAGTTGGGTGCATCCATATCTTGAAAAATTCAAGCGGGTGCCAACCCGCCGCGATATTCGGAAAAGTTGGCGGGTTATCGAGGGACGCGACTGCGTTGCGGTTGACGCGGGGATTCCTTCGCGTGGTTCGTCGGTCGGCGTGTTTGTGGTTTGAAACCCTTTCGCTGTGCCGGCCACGCGGGTCCCTCGGTCGATCGCGCACCGGGTATCCCCCGCATAGCAAGGCGCATCGACGCGACCCCACCGCGATCTGAAAGAGCAGAAGACGCACCTTTGGCAGGAACTGGTTGAACCCGAGGATGAGGTCTTTGTGTCCCCTGAAAATCGTCTTGACTCGTTTGATGACACCCTCGGTGTCGATCCTGTTGTGGAGGGGTGGGTGGGAAGTGAATGGTGAGTTACGAACCAACGAGTGTGTGCTTGCGTGATCCCGGGAAACGATGTCCGGCCCATACGCGTCGCTGGGCGACGCGCCCGTCACGGACACGGAGGATTGACCGCACCCGCAACGGCGGGAGTGATGGATCAAAACAAAGCAAGAAAAGCACATTCGGCGTCCGTCCGCCCGTCGTACCTCTGCGCCTTGAACTCCTTCATGATCTCCAAGAACTCATCGTACGTGTCCTTCTTGTTCTTCAACCGTTCCTTAAGCTCGCGGAGGTACGTAAGCGCCTCCTGCTTGCGCAGCGCATCGTCCGACGATGCCTTCTGCATCGTAAACGCCGCGGTCGTGGATGTCGCCTCAACCTGTAGTCGCCGCACCCAGGTTTTGCGGGGTGAGCCGTCGCAGACCGACCCGAGGTTGTTGTGCGGTGCGGTGTGTTGGTCTGATCGAAACCGGAGACTATCGCCGGACGTCGCGGCGCGCGAGAACGGAGAGAACTCACCGATTGACGAGCGCGTCCGTAGCGCGGCGTTCACTGCCGCGGGGACCCGCGTCATCGCCGGGACAACGATTTTGCAAAAAAGAGCGCGTTTCCGCGGGAACTGCGTATGGATATTCAGGCTGAGATTTCAACTCAAAATCTTCCACGTCAACCTCCGCAAGACGCTTGAATCGAAGCGACGAGGGAGATCGCACGCAGCTTTTTGGCGCTCGAATGGCCCAAAAGCGGCGACAACGAGCAGAAGGCACAAACATACAGTGTCAAAAAAGAGAGAAATAAGGAGTTCGCCCCGAAGACACGGGCGAGATAAGTCTTCAAGGTAGTACTTCCATTTAATAACCTTCTGTTTTCTTTCAAACAAGCCCCCATACTACCCGCTCACCCTTGTTTCCCCAGATCGATTTTCTTTTTAAGTGCCTTCCCCCCGTGGAACACGGCGGCGTCCACGATGGCGCTCACCGCGAACGCGCCGCCGACGATCGCAAACACAGATGTTAAAAAAGACAAGAAAGATTTCCCCGTTTCCGTCATGGTCACCTTGATCGGTGATAGGTCGTAGAAGAAGAACACCCCCGGCAGGAACGTGCCTTCACCAGCGTCAACTTGTTTGAAGTGATCAGTCACGCTGAACTGGTTCGTGCGTGTGACTTTATTACCCGAGACGCGACCCCCGCTTTTGTGTTCGAAAACCGTCGGCACAACTTTCAGAAAGTACTGATACGTCCCGGCGTCGCCTGATTGGTAAAAAAAGAGTGTCAGTGTCTCGGACCACGTGTATGAGGGATTGGTATGAGTAAACAGTCGTGGTAACAGTCCTGGGGGAATGCGCCCTTCTGGTCGTAATGCGCCCTTCGCAGGACGAGTATGGGCAATCGCGCAGGCGGGACGTGGTGCATGGGAAAGGCCCTTACCCGGCATGTTTCGTGATATCGCGTCAAGCGGGTTCACCACGCCTGGAAAATCGTCCCCGAACGAGAGCTTGTTTACCGAATGACTCATGTCGAACTTCGTGGTGTGGAACGGCATCAGGTCGTGGACGTGCATGTTCCCGTGCTGGAAGCTTTTCCGATTAACAAGAAAGTGTCAGTCTGGTATGGGCAATCAGGGAGGCGGAATGTGGTGATTGGGAAAGTTCCTAACCTTTTGCCGGGGGCGAAGTGGAAATTACCCGCGACTTTGTTGACGTCCAGGTACCCGTAAACGGAACAGCCTTCTTTGTTTTCTTTCTGCGCTTTTAAGTTCTCGCTGAAGCCCTCGTTCTGACACTGCGTAATGCTCTCCGGGTCACTAAACGCCCAGCCCTTTAGCCGATAGCTCTCACGCACCTCCTCACACGTATCGCAACACTGCTCGGGGGTCTGTTCGCTGCCGTAACAGGACCCGCACTTTTTTTCTAAAAGGTGTTTGTCGCCGTCTGTCTCCGTCGCCGTCCCCGTCGCGTTCCCGTCCCCAGTCGCGTTCCCGCCCCCCACCTTTTTCCGGCTCACCTTGACCAGTTCCGGGTCCACCTTGTGCGCATTCACGTCTTCTTTCGTGCCAGCGCTGATCGCCGTCCCCGTGGATGAAAGCCGGCGCTTGAAAATGTTATGCCCGCCCACGTCCAACTCCTGGTCGCCGGAAACGTCCTGATTGTAAAAAAGAAAGTGTCAGCCTCTCGTAATGTTCGTAACTTGTACGAGCAAACAGTGCGTTTGTGATGTATTTGAAAGATCCGCGAGTACTGGCAAGAGTTACCAGTAGTGCACTTCCTTTTAATGAGTGGACGTCAAGTAGGGGCTGTAATCGGGGAGGCGGAACGTGGTGATTGGGAAACACTTACCATCACGTCCAGCGAAATAACCGAGCACGGCATCCTGGGGAAGGTAATGTCCAGGTTGATTCGCATTTGTTCGCCCCGGCTGGTGTCCACGGAGAGCTGGTAATCCGTGGTCATCGTCATGTACACTCGGAGCTCGGACAGAAACAACAAACACATCACCACGAGCGCCAACAACGTGATCACGCCCCCGGACAACGTTCTTTGGAAAAAATCCTCGTTCACCTTGGGAAACGCGTCGAAGCGCTGAAACGATTTCCAAGCGTTGACGCCGTCTGCGCGGCTGGCCTTGCCCATCGCAACAGGCCACGACGTCGTGCCGCGCGTGCGCGCCGCTCTGCGGCGACGAAAGAAAGACGCGGCTCGAAACTTGACGAAGGCGATCGCGAAAAAATCGGGACTGGTAAAAAGAACGCTCTACAATCACCTCTCTGCCGTGACCACTATCGTGCTCGCAGACCGATGAGCGACCCGGGAGGGAAGCCCGCGAAGGATACCGTCTCCAACGAAACCCAGCGCAGGGCGGATGACGCGGCGTTGAAAGTGCACGAGAACGCGAAACCGTTCGGGGCGAATCTGCGATTCGAAATCCTGACGCGACTGCACAAAGAAACCGCCGCGCTGGACGCCCTGTTCGACGCGGAGTCGCTGCGGTGAGCTTCACGTTTTCTTTGTGGCGGTTTGGGGACATCGGCTTGCTGTGCGACTATTGCAGCTCTTTGTGACGTGACTTGAGGACAACGCGGTCAAGGCTACGATGTACGACACCACCGGTCCGATTGCGGGAGTGCTACAGAAGGCGCCGTCGTCGCAAGAAAAAAAGCTCTTCCCCATAGCTGCTATCTCTACCCGATGTACCCGAAGTACCCCTGGTCATCCTTCGCGAGCGCGGTTTGCCGCGTCGCGCGCGTTGTGCGTTCCTCGTCATCCTCGGAAGGCGCTTCGTCCCACTCGCGTGCGTGCGTCAGCGCCATTTCTATCGCCTCGTTCGTGGGCGGAGCCCTGACACACAACGCCTTGATGGCTTGTGCAATCGTGTCAAACTTCTGAAGCGCCTTCACGCAATCGCCGAGCGCTTCGGGCGTTCGTTTAGAAACGTCGCACGCGGCGATGGCGCCTTCGCAGTGCAAAACGCAGTCCAGAATCGTGTCCCTGGTTTCCCTTGAACGGTCCTCAAGAACCCGGCTGCCGGCACCGGGGATGACGTATGACAAAAAGTTTGCATCAACCGGAAGACACGCGGCAAGGGAGTCGCTTGTAACCCCGCTGCGCTCGCCGGACAGAAAGCGCACCGGGCACGCGCGTGGAACAAGCGCGGCGTGCGCCTGGAAGATGGAGGAAGATACGTGTGACATGTCAGTTTCTTGGCGGGTTTGGGTTTAGGGTTCGGGAAATGTGAATGTACTTGTATGGAGTACCGGACGCACTTACCCGGGGTTCCAACCCGTTCGTTTGAAAGCACCACCTGTCGTCCATCTTCGGCACCACCTTCGCGTCGCCGTTCGCGGTGGCCCGGTCGTCCCGAATCGCGTGTCGCAGCCGCGGCAGGGCTTTTGTTGGGTCCCTGCGCGCGCCAAATGCTCCAGTTGTTTCAACCAACTCCAGTAAATCGGGGGAACACGTGGTGTCAATGAACGACTGCACGTCGTCGAACCGCGCGGCTTGCGTGGGGTGAAAGTTGTATTGGTCGCTTGACAAAAAGCACGGATCCGCATCGCAAACGATCAAGCCTCCCACTAGTTGCCCATACACGGCCGTGAACGCTAAGCCGATTAAACCCCCTAAACCGAACCCGCACAGAATGAACGGTTTTCGGTACAAATCCAGCTCCACTGCGAAGCTTCTTAGGTCCTCTACTAACGTGGAGGTGTTGTACGGCCGGGCGCGGTCGCTGTCGCCGTGGCCGCGGAAATCTGCGGTTGTACAAGAAAAGTGTCAGTCTTGTATGGGCAACCAGTGTGCCTGGATTTGGGAAAGGTCCAAACCTACCTGGCGCGAAAACTCGGTACCCGCGTCTCGCGAGCGCCACGCCTAAATCAGCAAATCCCCCCCCCGCCTCGCCTAAATCGTGCAACAGTAAAATATCAATCAAATCACCCTGGTCGTCCTTCTTGTCACCCCAGACGTGGTACCGCAACCGCGGACCCGTGGGAAGAGTTAAAAACCTATCCGCGCCTCGCCGCGCGTTTGCGTGTTCGAAGTTTTGCGCTTTCTGCGAATGCGAAAGAAAAAGGTCAGTCGCGAGTCGGCGAGTGTGGGTGTACTGTAGTATTGTTGTAGCGGTGTAGTCGACCAGGGGCAGTAAACAACGCACTTGCGATGTATGTAGACATTTGCCAGTACTGGTAAATGTTACTAGTACACTCGAACAGTCAAAGAGGGGCATGAAACAGCGTGTCAGGATTTGGGAAAGCCCCAACACGTACCTGCAACGCGAAAACCCACTCCCCCGCGCTTACCCTTGGCGGGCGTTTGCGCAGTGCGTTGGACACGGCAACGCTCGCGGTTTCCGACTCTTCGCCGGTGGTGGGGGAAGCGTGGATGCCGAACTTGGCGAAACGAGGGAAACGGGGGGGGGGCGGTTGCGGTGGTCCTTGTCGTGACGCGACGCTTGACTGTTTTGACACTGACGTGACCTCTTCAGGCAACCCGTCCAGCAACGCGTCCAGCTCGTCCGCGTTCATTGTGACCTTCTGAACGGCTGCTTTCGGACCACTTTGACGGGGGGGGACGACAGGGGGATAGTGTTCGATTCACGTTGCGCAAACCAAGCCGTGTGTTCGTCAAGACGCGTTCCGAGGAGTGCGCGCGAGAGGAGCGTCTCCGTGACTGAAAACAACGAAGAAGAGTGGAAAGTGAAGTGACAGGGAAAAAGGTTGGTTTCATTTTGGGTTACAAAAGAAACCCTTTCCCTCTTGCCGATTGTCCAGTGTAATTACTCATACACACGGCCCGAAAGACTGACACTTTTCGTAACAAAGTCGCCTCTGCTTCCTCACACCCCCGGGTCCTTCTCCGTTTTCTCGGTGCCAAACAGAAACACCAGATCTTCCGTGGTGAGCTGCGCCCTTCGCGAGGACCCGCCGTCGTGGTCCGCTTCGTCCCCGAACGCGGCGGCGACCATCGCTCGTTTCCGATCCTGCAGCGCCAAAATCCGGTCCTCCACCGTATCCCGCACGGTGAACCTCACCACCTTGACTTCTTTGGTCTGCCCGATCCGGTGCGCCCTGTCGATAGCCTGCTCCTCCGCGGTGGGGTTCCACCAAACGTCGGAAAGGATGACGTGGTTGGCGCAAGTCAGGTTCACGCCCAAGCCCGCGGCTTTCAAAGACATCAAAATCACGGTCACGTCGTTTTTGGTTTCAAACTCAATCAAAGCCCTTTCGCGCGCGCTTAGTGACATCGTGCCGTCCAGCCTCCTGAAGTGGATCCCCGCGTTGCGCAAACACGGCTCAAGCAAATCGAGCATCGCGGTCCACTGCGAAAACACTATTGCTTTTTCGGGAGCGGGAATCGCGTTGCTTTGCGACTTCCCGGAGCCGTCCGGCGACCGCACGCTGCCGTTCGTTGTGAGGGAAAGGCTCACGCCCCTTCCTGGGACTAAAACCGGCGCCAGGGGGGGCAACGCCGCGGCGAGCGCGGCGTCGGAGCTCCGGATCCCCCGGCGAAGCTGCGTGCCTTTCGCCACGGCCGCCGCGCTAATCGCGCCGCCCGGAGGCACCACCCTGCTGGCCTGCGCCGCTTTGCCCGCCCGGGAGTTCGCCTTCTGCTTCGCCGCGTGCACCACCAGCCGGTGCTTGTCCCGAAGTGAAATCAGGTAGTCCATGATGCCCCTGACTTTGGTACCTGCCATGAGCGCCTCCATCGTGGGTCCGCTGGGTAACCCGGTCGCCTTCCCTCCGCGCTTCGCCGGCGCGTCTTGTGTCGGCGACCCGTTCGCGCCGGTCTGCCGGGGCGCGTCCGCGGCGACCAGCGCGGTGGCGGCGTGCAGCAACACGCGCGTCAGCGTCACGCCACAAGAAGGACACGCAAACCCATCCGAGGGCTCGGTCAAACTTACTGTTGTTACCATTGTTACCGGGTTTTGGTGTTGGCCAGTTTTGTTCTGTTTCTGTTTCTGTTTCGTTTTCTTCCCCAGGGTTCCCTTCGTCTCGGGCACCACCGTCGCGGCGTCCACCCTTGGGGACACGCAGTCCCCGCAGAACGTCCGCGCGCAGCAGCTCGCCACCACGGTGTCCGACGGCGAGTCCCCGCAAATGGAGCACACGCACTTCCCGTGCTCCGCCGCGGCGCGCATCATGCCCCGCAGCGCCGAGGGTAGCCTTCGGGCGGACGCGATTGCGGAAACGGAAACCTTCGCGGCGACCGGGGAGACGAGCGCGGCGGTCTGTTTGCCTGTCGTCAAATCCATCAACTCCACCGATGACGCAACAGGCGCTACCGTCAACATGGGCCTCACTCCGCCCACCAGCGACGGGTGGTTACACGCCTGTCGCAGGCGCAGCAGCATGTGCAACAGGTTGACGTAGTTTGATGAGACAGTTCCGGCGAGGGCGAACTCGTTCATCTTCGCGCGGTACTCGGCTTGCAGTTTTGCGTAGGCGGTTTGTTCGTCGGGAAGAAACACTCTTCGCGAGTGCACTACGGTTCGCGGGGGTAAACGCACGATTGGCGCGCCGTTGATTTTAGACTGTTTCGTGCGCCGCAGCATCACGGCGCGCAAAACGTGCTGCAGCCGTCTGAACCCCACGACCGGATCAAGGCGGATGGGTTCCTTGATCAGCGTCCGGAACGCACTGGCGTTGTCGTACGGGTCGTACCGCAGAAACCGAAAGTACGAAAACAAGTCATCCACGTTGTTCTGCAGCGGCGTGCCTGAAAGGCACCAGCGGCACTTCGCCTCCACCGCGCTCACCGCCGCTGCGACTTGCGACCGCGCGTTCTTAACGCTCTGCGCTTCGTCCAGAACCACTCTGAACCACTCCACGCCGCCGATGGCGCCGCCGGGGTCGGGTGGGGTGGGATTCGATCCACCCACGATTGGCGAGCCAAAACGTTCCGCGGGCGCAACCGCTTCGTCCTTCTCCCCCCCAACAACCCCCACCCCGCCCAAACTCACCTCCAAGCCAACCACCGCGAACGTGGTGAGCACGACGTCGTACTCCGCGAGGTCGGATGGCAGTTTCGTGCGCCCCACGCCGTGGTGCACGAGCACGCGCAAGTTAGCGGCGGCGGTGAGCTTGCTCTCCAGCTCCCGCTGCCACTGCCTCAGCACGCTGGTGGGGCACACCACCAGGGTGCCGCCCCCGGGTTTTTTAGGAACACCGGCGTCGCCGCGCGCACGCCACCGCGGCGGCGGCGGGTTCGCCGCGATGAGTGCGATGGCGCTGAAGGTCTTGCCCAAGCCTTGGTCATCCGCGAGGAGCCCTCCCCTCGGCGATGACCCGAGCTGTTCCCGTTTCCGCATCCAAACCACCGCCCGTTTCTGGTGCCGCAAAAGAGGCATCGCGAGCATGCTTTCCGGAATGTTCAAGTGCTCATCCTCGTCATCCCCTGCGCTAGACGCGGCGCCGTCCTCGCCCGTCAGCCCCTCAAGCACGGTTTCAATGGCCGCCGCGGTGTTCGCGGCGGTGGCGTTTGATTCGCTCTCGGTGGGGGCGTGCAGCGCGACGCCGGTGCCGGTGACGACTTTCGTGTCATCAACCAAATCCATCACGGTCCGGTCCGGCGTTGGCGGTGTACGCACCACGTTTCCGCGACGCCCGCTGTCTCCAGCGGACAAGTGCGAGTTCGACCTTTGTTCGTCCGAGTCGCTCGAAGCGGCGATGGCGATTTTGCGCTCGTCGCGATCGGCGAGTAGTTGCCCGCGCGAGGTCCGCGTGACGCGGCCGGCAAGACCTTCGTCTTGCTTCAAACGCACGGACCGCGAAGACGTGCTAGGCGAGGCGCTTTTGTCCCTGTCCCCACCAAGGTCGCGGTCGCGTTTGAGATTTTTCGAAACAGCCCCCGGCTCGGCGTCGGAGCCGTGCGCCAGATCCACGATTTCCACATCCACAACCTCGAAGTCGCTGTTCGTGGCGCTGGGGGAGGCGGCGCCTCCGGGGCGGGCGTTCCGCGTGCTGCAGCTCGCGTCCAAAGAGTCGTCATCACTGCCAACGACTTCCATGAGGGGCGACGAAGAATTGGGGGACACGGAAACGGCGTGACCGCGGCCGCACGGCGGTGTGTGTTTGGTCTTCTGGGAGGAAGAGGTAGGGTCGGCGTCAGGAGAGGCGGCGGGTTCGAGTCAGTGTAAGGAATCTTCGAAGACGAGTGGGGCGGACGGTCGAGTCGCAGGTGGCGCTTTGTTACTACGGTCTCCCCACCGAAGTCACAAGCTTTCGCGAACAACCGGGAGTGGGGGGTGACCGGACTGGTACGCAGAGAGAGGGAAGACAAAGGGCATCGCGCGCGCCCACCGGCGACCGCACAAAGACCCTCACGGAAAACGAGGAGACGCACCGAGGGGATCGCGTCCGCTTTCCTGGCCAACGCGTTCCGAGCGCGCCCCGGATCGGTCGGCACCGTCTTGTTCACGACCGCCTTCCTCCCCCCAGGTGACGCAATCGCCCCACGACGCTCGCCACCCCGCATCCTGCCGCGCACTCCAAAGACAAACACACCAACCGGCCGCGCGTGTTGTGCCGCCGTGGACGCGCAATCTTTGTCTTGAGGAAAAGAAGGAACAAGAGAGCAGCACTCTTCCCTCGTCGTTATTTTAATCGGCTGAGCAGCGAATCGCGACAAGTAGTCTCCTCGTGGTCTCCTTGTTTCTCCGGCCACACCGGGCCGCGCGCCGAGATTGGCCTGTTGTCGGTTTCTCGGTCGCGGCGTGTCGCGTTGGGATGCGGGGTTCGTCGGGGGACGACTCCGAGGGAGGGTCGGATGACGACGACGTTCTCGCGTCGCTGCGAGGCGATTTCGCCGAGCCCTTCGCGCGAACAACAACAACACCAAATTTGAAGGACGAAGAAGCGGATGAGGAGGACGAGCGTTTGATCCACGACTGCGTCGCCCTCGCGGGTCAGCGCGGAGGGAACACGCGCGATGACGACATGGACGACGACGCGTTAGCGGAAGAGGCGCTGGTGTTGGCGGGTAACGGCGGGGTTGGTGGTGACGCCAACGCGAGGCATTGGGAGGAGGAGGACGACGAGGACTTCTCATCCGACGAAGACGAGGAGGAGGAGGAACGGCGGCCTGAGGACATGAGCCACAAAACTTTGGTAACAACGAGAAGAAACGAAGATCGCTACGTACCCGCCCCCGCGCCAGGCTCGGGGTCAAGGGCCTTGCGCGCGTACCAAACAGCACGAGGTGGAACTCCTGGTTTGGCATTGGCATCTACCTCGTCGGTAAAAAAACAAACTCCGAACGAAAAAAACGGATTCAACGCCGGCGCGCTTCCCAGCTGGGCGCGGCCGCCGTTGCAGCGCGCGCTCGCTGGGGACAGTGTTACCGAAGACGACGTCGCTGACGCGTTGCGTGCGAACTGGCAACTGCAAAAAAGCGTACGCAAAGTTATTGAAGAGGTTGAGGGAAACTTGATTGCTAATTCGGAGTGCGTTTTCGAGCTGCGCGATGCGCTGCGATTGCGACGCGCGGCGGCGCGGGACGGCGCGGGTTTTTTTGGAAACGGGAAAGGCCGGTTTGGAGGCAACGGACATGGAACTGGCATTGACCAAACCTACCACACGTATCAAGACGAGCTCGCCGGTATGAAACCCGGGACGTACTTCAGGCCGAAGGTTTTCGGCGGTACAGTGCGCGACGAAAAATCGTCGCGACGGAACGCGTCGGACAAAGACGGCCCGCCTCCCAACCGCGACGCGTCGAGGCCGGAGTGGGTGAAAATACGAACCGCGGTCCCGGTGACGTTCAAAGACTGGAAACCGTGGAGCACGGAGGATGACGTCCGACTGAAGACGGGCGTGCACCACTTCACGCAGCGCGCGCGGATTTTCTCTCGCGAAAAAATGACCCTAAGCGAAGGTACGTCCCCGCATTTCCCAAATCCCGCCTCCCTGTTTTGACGGGTGTCCGCCCGTAATTACTCATACACATCATACACATTACGAAAGGCCCTGACACTTTTCCTTCGCAAAACTCTCCAAAGTCGCCGGCGCGGGAACGTCGTCGCTTGAGGATTTGCTTGATAAAAGTTCCGGAATCGCGGGGGTGGTTCAAGACGCGAACTCGATTGACTGGCACGAGGTTCGTAGGAACCACCTGCCAAGAAGGGACCCCACGGACTGCCGGTTGCGGTGGCAAAACTGCAGAGACCCGCGGCTGGAACAAAGCGCGTTTTCAGACGACGAAGACGACCGCCTCGTGGTTTGCGCGAAGAAATTCGGCGAGCGCAACTGGGAAAAAATAGCCGACGCCCTGAACGTTTCGAACGCGAACGCCGACACCGCGACGCAAAAACATAAAAAAAGAGGGCTGCGGTCCGCCACGCAGTGCGCCGGGCGGTACCAGGCGTTTCTGAACCCCACACTTGTGCGGTCGACATGGACACCAGAGGAGGACGCGGCGTTGAAGGAATTCGTGCAGAAAAAAGGTGTAGGCCGCTGGGCGGAAGCGGCGCTTTCACTACCCGGGCACACGCACGCGCAGTGCTTGCACCGCTGGGGTAAGGTGCTTTGTCCTGGGCGGCGCAAGGGGGCGTGGGTGTGCGAAGAGGACGACGCGTTGAGGTTCGCCGTGGCGGCGCACCAAAGAGTTTATGGTCGTCAGAAAGGACCTTTCGTGTCGCCCGAGCCCGAGCGGTTGCCGAGCTCGTCCGGTCAAAACGCGCCGAGCCTCGCCGTTGTTGCCCCACCCAACCCCCATACGGTTGATTCCTTGCCCCCCCCCCTGCCTTGGTCGAAAATAGCCGCGCACGTCGCGACGCGGACTGACGTGCAGTGCCGGGAGCGGTGGACGAACGTGCTGGATAGGACGGTTTTCGTTTGGACCGCCGCGGCGGACACCGCGCTGCGTGAAGGTACGTATTTGCATTTCCCAAATCCCGCCGACTGTTTGCCCATACAATACTGACACTTTTCTTTTACAAAAAAGCGGTCGCGTTTCACGCCACCACCACGCGCCAAGTCGGGTTACCGCCAGACGCGGTGGACGCGAACGAAACCTCGGTGGGCTGGGCCCAGGTTTCCAGGCAAATCGCAACGCACGGGTTTAACTGCACGGACAAGCTTTGTCGCAACCGGTTCATTGTTTTGTCGAGGCAAGACGGGAAACGGCGACGCGGGGAGGATAACAAACAGGCGAAGGTTTTGGCGGTTGCGAAGAAAGCGGCGGTGAAAGCGGCGGCGAGAGAAACGAAGAAAAAGGAAGCCAAGGCCGCGAAGGCGCGTGGGGTTGTTGGCAAGGTGTCTAAAAAACGGAAAAGCGACGTGCAGGAGAGTGGTGCAGACGTTTCTCTGGATGGAACAGCGCCTTTGGGGAAGAGACGGGGATGAGGAGGAGGGTTTGTCTCTCGGAATTAGAAATTGTCTAAATTTAGACTCCTTCTTCGGAGCCATCAACCAATTGTCTTTTTCCTCAGCAGTCCTGTACCGAACGAGCGAAACCAACTCACAAACCTGGTTGTGAGTTTTGTGGGTCCGCGCTTGTGCGGAACCGCGGTCTTCTTAAGGCCGCCGGCTTTGGGGACGGCCCCGACGTTGGCCTTGAGCGCCTTGGCGGTGGCGGCGTGACTTTGCAAAGAGACGCTGCCTCTTGATTTGCGGATTTTGCTTCCAGTGCTTCTTCGCGCGGTCTTTTTGGGACGAGCCGGCATTACGCGTTGCGGTGGGGTGGGCGTGAGACGAGTGTGCCTGGTGTGCCTGTGGCGTTGGAGGATGCGGAATCAGAGTCCACGCGCCTGCAGCGTTGTATCGCTGGTGCGTTGCGGAATGAGTTGGGAAAACGCGTTTTCTCCGCGGCCGAACGACTTGACTTACATCTTTTTACCTCGGCAAATGCCCAAGCCACTACTCTCCTCCGTGGGCTTTTGAAAGAGTCAGGCACGCCCTGACTAGCGCACACACGGACCGCGCCTCCGCTCGGACCGCCGTTGCCGTCCGCGCCCCGCGTGTCAGGCACGTGCTCGGTGCTCGTAGATCCGCGTTCGCTCGTAACGGAAGCTACGGAAGGTCGGATCGGTCCATCTCGAAGTTGCCCTGTGTCGGTGTCGTCATCCACGCGCATCTTTGCTCGGCAAGAAAGAGGTGACCCGGTGGTTCGCGCGCGCGCAGGTGCGACCTTGGCCCATGAATCCGCTTACCCCACAGGGGTACCTTCCAGACACCTTTAATACACATCAACGCAACACCCCACACGGGTGGTTCCGCGACCGCACCCCAGCGAACCGCCCAGATCTGGCCCCGATGAAAAGACCGTTCGGGAGGGTCGATCTGGTGGGCCAAACCGATCTTTTCAGATCTCACATGGTCGAAGGAGAGAGGTGACTGCTCTGCCCTTGAGAAACACAATCAACGACTGACCTCGATCAAATCCTGGACTCTCTGCAAACCTCAAACCGCAGTACTACGATGGGCAAGCCCGCGGAGGACCCGGATCCCGAGGACAAGGACAAGAAGATCATCCCCCTCGACGATGACGACATCGCGCTTCTCAAGACGTACGGCCTCGGGCCGTACTCGGATTCCATCAAAGCGTTGGAGCTCGATTTGGTTTCCATTTCGAAGAAAGTCAACGACCTTTGTGGCATTAAAGAAAGCGACACCGGGTTGGCGCAACCGAGCACGTGGGACCTTACCCAGGACAAACAAGCGATGCAGGAGGAACAGCCGTTGCAAGTCGCACGGTGTACGAAAATAATCAACCCCGGGACGGACGACGCGCAGTACGTGATCAACGTAAAGCAGATCGCGAAGTTCGTGGTGGGTTTGGGACAGCACGGTACGGTTTTTGACGGATCGCTGTTTCGCCTGGCAACTACGACCGTTTTGCCCACCGAACTACGACTGTTTGCCTGTACCACCCGCACCGCCGTCGCAACACCCGCGCAGCTCCCGTTAGTTACTGACGTCTTCCCCACCTCCTAAATACTCCAAACTTTTCTTTTTTACCCAAACAACAGTCGCGCCCACGGACATCGAGGAGGGCATGCGCGTCGGTGTCGATCGCACCAAGTACTTCATCCACATCCCCCTGCCCGCGAAAATCGACCCGACGGTCACGATGATGACCGTGGAGGAGAAACCCGACGTGACGTACGCGGACGTCGGTGGGTCGAAGGAGGTCATTATGAAACTGCGAGAAGTCGTGGAGCTGCCCCTGCTGCACCCCGAGAAGTTCGTACAACTAGGCATAGACCCGCCGAAAGGGGTGCTTTGCTACGGTCCGCCTGGCACGGGGAAGACGCTGTTAGCACGAGCGGTGGCGAACCGAACAGACGCTTGTTTCATCCGGGTCATCGGCAGCGAACTGGTGCAAAAATACGTCGGCGAGGGCGCGCGGTTAGTCAGGGAGCTCTTCCAAATGGCGCGCTCCAAAAAAGGTTCGTGTTGGGGCTTTCCCAAATCCCGCCGACTGTTTTGCCGATTGCATACAAGACAAGTGCACTGTTTGCCCATACAGGGTTACACCCATACTCACGACTCGCGACTGACCCTTTTCTTTTCCACAAAAAGCGTGCCTCATTTTCTTCGACGAGATCGACGCCATCGGCGGCGCGCGCTTCGACGACGGCCAAGGCGGCGACAACGAGGTTCAACGGACGATGTTGGAAATCGTGAACCAGCTGGATGGGTTCGACGCGCGAGGAAACATCAAAGTTTTGATGGCCACGAACAGGTAAGTATTTCCCATTCACCACATTCCTCCGACTGATTGCCCATACAAGACTGACACTTTTCTTTCAACTATCAGGCCTGATACCTTGGACCCGGCGCTTTTAAGACCCGGGCGCCTGGATCGAAAAGTCGAGTTCGGGTTACCCGACTTGGAATCGCGCACGCATATTTTCAAAATACACACCAGATCAATGGCCGTGGAGCGGGACATTCGGTACGAGCTCCTGTCGCGCCTTTGCCCCAACGCAACAGGCGCGGAGATCCACTCCGTGTGCACGGAAGCCGGGATGTTCGCGATTCGGCAGCGCCGGAAAACCGTGAACGAGAAGGTAAGTGATTCCCAACTCCAAATCCCGCCTCCCTGTTTGCCTATACTCGTACCAGAAGGGACGTCTTACCTCTGCCCTGACTGTTTGTCCATACATCGCGATATACAAGGCTGACACTTTCTTTTATTTATCGTAAGGATTTCCTCGACGCCATCGCGAAGGTGATCAAGGGGTACCAGAAGTTCTCGTCCACGGCGAAGTACATGCAGTACAACTAAGGTCCTTACTGTTGTGGTACGACTACCGGCGTGGATTGTTGTTTTGTGATGTCCAGTCAAGGGTTAGGGTTTGTGTTTTGGGCGCGGCTTCCGTGTTTAGGTTGTGACGAGAACAAAAAAGAAGGCGCGCGCGCTTTAAAATATCACTCGACAGTCGTCTTTCCTTTACAACTCGACACCTGTCAATCGTTCTCTCCCGTTAAACCCACTGCTTAGTAGAACCCGAACCCGGACGCGGCGTTCGTGAGGACGTTGGCGTGCACCGGGTCCGCGACGTGCGCCTGCCAGTTCGCGATCGGTCCTTCCTGCGTGGCGAGCGCTTGCGCGATGCACCCGAGCCACGCGAACATGGAGAGGCGGCAGTGCTTCAGTTCCTTGACCTTTAACTCCTCCAGGTCGCCGGCTTCGGCGAAGCCGAGGGGGTCGAACCGTCCTCCGGGGGTGACACTCAGTTCCAGCTCGGGGAACGGGTTCTCGAACAACCCGGTGCGGTAGCACTCGGCGCTGCCCACCAGGAAGATCTCCAGGGCGAGGACGGCCCAGAAGGATGGGTACCCACTGCCTTCGGGGGCGAGGGGCGCCACCGCGCCGGGGAACTTGTCCGCCACCGCGGTGCAGTCATCTGGGGTGCACAGAGTGCCCGCGGTGAACCAGGGGATGCCGGTGCCGTTCTCCGCCGCCCACGCGCCGGTCACGCCGAGCATGGCCCACCGGCCGTGGATGATCTCCCTCTCCGCGTTCTTGTCATCTGAAAACGGGATGATGGGGGACTCGCCTCCGCCGGGGTAAACACCGAACTCGGGGTACAAATCGGGGGGTGCGATGGAGCCGAACTTGGCGACCTGTGGGTGGTTGACGGGAATGTAGTTGAGTCAGCCGAGGGCACGAAGAGGAAACGCGTGCAGTGCGATCGGTCGAAGGTGTTGATGCAAGAAATTCGTTCTTTTCGTTCCTACCTTGGTGCCCTTGGACCCGGAAGGCGCGCTCGCCTTGGTGCGCCTGGCCTGGACGACGAGGGCGACGCGGCCGGTGGCCTTGGGGGCGGCGACGGCCTTGGTGATCTGGACACCGGCGAAGGAGGAGGTTGCGGCAATCATGGTTGGGGTGTGTGCGGGTATGATGAGCGATGGGGGAAACACCTTGGCAAAGGGCCGGTCTGTCTCCTGATTCGTCGAACAGCTCCTCAAAATCTCCTTTGCAATGGTGCTCCGGTATCCGGGGTTGACTGACCTCGTGCACTGCAGACTGCACGCAAAAAGCGTTTTCCGAAGCTTTATCCTGCGGCCACGGCGAACGAAACTCGAGGGGCTGTCATTTCGCGGCGCACCACGACGCCGCCACTGCGACGTGCGCTATGGCGCCCACCACGGGTTGCGCGTCGCACTGGCAACAGTGGAAACTGTGGCTCATTAAGAACTTCCTGGTGCTGGGTTTCCTGTTCGCCATAACGCTGGCGCTGGTGTGGCCCCTGCCAGGCCGCGAGCTCGGAAGCCCGAAGGCTGGTGATTTCCCGATAACGCAGACGATTTGTATCGTCGTGATCTTCTTCATCAGCGGCGTGACGCTGAAGACTGCGGATATAAAAAATGCGCTCTCCGCACGAGCAGCCTTGGTGTACGGCATCGTGACCATTTTAGTAGTCACCCCGATGCTCGGCTTCGCCATCGTCCAGATCCCGTTCGAGCCGCCGCAGTTCCGGTACGGCTTGGCGCTGTTCGCGTGCGTGCCCACTACGCTGACGTCGGGGGTCACGCTGGTGACAAGCGCGATGGGCAACGGCGCCCTAGCGTTGATGCTCACGGTGACCACCAACATCTTGGGCGTGTTCACCGTGCCGTTCATCCTAAACGCGGTGCTTACGTCCGCGCCGGGTGGTAATGACTCGGGGGAGGCGGAAAACAGTAACGCCATGGTCGACGCGGCGGCGGCGCTGTTGCTGAAACTGGTCATTTCGATCATCATCCCTATGGCGGTCGGGAAGCTGGTGCGGGAAAACGTGGCCAGTGCTCCGCGATTCACCGCGAAGTACAAAGTAGAACTAGGGTTGCTGAACAACGCCTCGCTCGTGGCTATCGTGTGGATGAGCGTGTCAAAATCGCGGGGGCAACTCGTCGGCGCGAGCGCGGCGAGCATCGTGATCATCGTGTGCGCCGGCGTTTTGTTCCACCTTCTCCTGCTATGTTTGAACTGGACCATGACCACCCCGGTGTTGAAGCTCCCGGAATTCGAACGAAGGGCCGTGCTGTTAATGACCTCGCAGAAAACCCTCCCCGTCGCGGTGACCGTGATTTCGTACCTGGACGAACAAAAGTGGGGCGCGCACGGCCTCATCGCGATTCCGTGCATTGTGGGGCACGTCACGCAGCTGTTCATCGACGCCTTCATCGCGAGCCGGTGGGCCGCGGCGACGGTCAAGGCGAACGAGCTGACCGCGGCTAGAACGGACGGGCTCGCCACCGCGGAACAAGGCAGCGGGAGTAAGCAGTAGCAGTGACGTGACAACATACGCGAAGTAGCGAGACTGAATAGGTAGAAAAGCAGGGTGGCGAAGTATGTAGACTAAAAAAAATCCGGTAGAAAAGCAGGGAATAGACAAAGTTGTGTGTAGTGACGAACGGAAGAGGACGCGTCGTCGAGTGTTCGTTTCAATCGTTTCGTTTCTTATTTTTTCTGTATCGCCGAGTCACACAACGTCAGACCGTACCCCCTACGATTCGCAGCTGCTGTTGAAGTTGTTCGTGAACGGGTCGCTTTGGTTGGGCCCGGTGCCGGCGTTGTCCGGGGTGTTTTCTTCGTTCGAGTCCCAAAGCCCGCGGGCGTTCTTTTTGAACACGTTCACCGTTTTGCGCATCGCGAGGCGCAAAGGCGAAGGCTTCTTCGCGGGAGAAGGACTCGGCTTGCTCGCGGGGACGGGTTTCGGCTTTTCCTTGAGTCGTTCTTGAGTCACGACAGGACCCGTGGATTGCTCGGAAAATAACGGAACAGGAACAGGAGACACAGCAGCTGTTCTGTTCGTCTCGATAGACGACTTCTCGTCGCCAGTCGCTTCGCCGTCACTCTTTTTTAAAACAGCGCCAGCGCTCGCTTCCGCTTCGGCGCGTTCGCGTTCCGCCTTTTCAGCCTCTTTCGCGTCTCGCCGAACCCGCAACTTTGACTGGTACTCCCGGTTCTTCGCATCAAGCAGCCGAGTGGTTTTCTCGACACTTGTACTCGCGGCGACGCACGCGCGCTCCGCCAACAAGCGCGCTTCGTCTCGCTCCAAAACCAAACACGCGAGGTCGGCGTCGTCCGCGAAGCGCTTTTGCGTTTCGTTTGGATTTGGAAAAGGGTTTTGTTTTTGTTTTTTGCGTGAAAACTTGGAGGTCCAGAAGTTCGTCGGATCCGTGTTCAACTCCTGTTCCTTCCTATCGCACGCAGCCGCGTCTTCTGTGTAGCACGCCGTACGCGTTGCGACCATGTCCCGAGTCCGTTGCAGGAACAAATCAGCCCTGTGCGCGGCGACGGAATCCAAAAGCGCGGGACACGGGGCGTCGCGCGGGGAGTCTCTTTTGCGGTTCTCTTTTTTCTCTTCGCCTTTTTGTTTCGAGTCGCAGAGGCCTCCTCCTCCTCCTCCTCCTCCTCCTGTGATTTCCAAAGACGCCTCCAACGCCATGGGCACCACCGATACGCCGCGGTTCGCGGTGACGAGGTCGGTGAGGTGTACGATGTGTTCCTCCCGCGCCGCAATTTTGGTTTGGAGGGACGCAACCCGCGTTTCGTGTTCGTCGCGCGTTCGTTTGTGCGTCGCGGCCAGAGACTTGACCCTGCCCAGCAGCGCGGTCGCCCTGCGCTTAACGAGCGCGTCGCGGTGCACGCACTCGTTTACGTGGCGCGCGACCTCCTCCACGGATGGGTCGCAAGTACCCTGGTCGTCACCGCGAGCCGTGGTATCGCCGTGTCCTCGGCATTCCACATCCGCCATGGTCTCAGAGACCTGCTCCACGCCCCGCCGTACCGCGTTGAAGGTCTGGCCGATAGCGCGGAAGGTCGTGGAAGACGTGGACAGCTTCGCCGTGAGCGCCGCGGTGAGCGACTTCTCCGCATCCAGGCTCGTGTGCGTCGCGCGAAGCTTATCAAGCGCGTTGTTCAACTCCGCGCGCTGCGTGGGGGTGGGGGCGAGGAGGCGAGGAGGGTCAGGGCGGGCGCGTTCGAAAGTCTCGAGTATCGTGGTTCGTGCACAGCTGTGCGTCGGGGGACTTACCAGAACCTGATTCTCGGTCTTGCTCGTCTCGTCATCCGCGATGAGCTGGTCGATGGTCTGACGTAAGTTCACCGCGGGGCTTGTCGGGGCACGCGCTTCGATACGCGTCATCGCGCCCGTCGAGTGGCGCAACGGAAACGTTGCGGCAACGGAAACGCCGGGTTTTTTAGTGGTCTTCCGAGGAAAAGCGCATCTTTGCTTTTGAAAAGCAACGACTGCCCCGCTGCCCCGCGCACTTGCCCCGTGCGCTTTCCCCACCTCCAAGCATGAAACCTACCACCAACGCCCCCATCCACTCCGATCTCGCGACCTTCGATCCCAACGAGCAGCTCGCGTCCGTGTTTCTCTCCAACGTCACGGACCTTAAAACGCGGCTCAACCTGAGGGCGGTGAGCACCGCCTTTTTGAACGCGGAGAAGCAAGACGCTTCGACGCCTGTGGACGTCGGGACGACGCACGGGTTCGGCGAGATCTGCTATGCAGCGGGGAACTTCAAGGACGCGTACGCGTGGCTCAAGAAAGCGAGCGAGCAACACCAAGGCCAGTCTACGTTCAACAACTGCGCCTCTATGTCCAACCTCGCCGCCTGTTTGAAAAACGGGGAAGGCTTCGAGAAAAATCTGGACGAAGCCTTCAAGTGGTGCAAACGCGCCGCGGAGGCTGGAAGCTCGAGCTCGATGTTGGCCCTCGTTATACTCTGGAGAAGGATATGACGTGGAGGAAGACAAGGCGAAGATGCTTATGTGGCTTAAACGGGCTGTCGCAGAGGGCGATGAACCGGACGCCCTGTCCGTTCTGGGGCAGATGTATCTGAACGGGGATGAGGTTGACAAAGACGTGGCGCTCGCAGTCGAGTACTTGGAAATGGCAGCGGATCTAGGACACCCCGAGGCCCAGACCTGTCTCGGGAAGCTGTACACATTCGGAAGCGAAGATGTGGTACAAGACGTCGAGCTTGGTGTGGAGTGGTTGGAAGAAGCTGAAGAGCAAGGTAATGCTGACGCGCAGGCCACTCTCGGCCGTCACTACCACGAAACCGAGGAGTACGAGAAGAGCATCTCGTACTGGGAGAAAGCCGCCGAGCAAGGCCACCCAGGCGCTCAATTCGGCCTTGGGGTATGCTACAGTAACGGGTTCGGTGTGGAACAAAACGTCGAGACATCGTTAGATTTTCTCCTCGAGGCTGCGGAGGGCGGTGACGAGCAAGTTTGCAAGGCGTTGGGAGCGCTATGCCAGCACGCGATTTCAAAAGTCAAGGAAGATGAAACTTCAACCGCCGATAAACCCGAAATGGCCGAATTCTTTCGTGTGATGCACAAACTGGCGGACTTGGATTACCGCGACGCGGAGTTTACCCTTGGACAAATGTGTGCGATGGCTTTGGCATGGATGTCAACTTACACGGCGGGGCGCGATGGATCCACAAAGCGATCGAGCACCAGCACGAGGGCGCGGTTGCCCTCGTGACTGAGTGGGGCGTGAAATCCGAAGCAGGTGACGTGATGTCGCAGCTTTACTTAGGAGTGATGCACGCGAGTGAGGGGCGGCACGAGGACGCGATTGCGCTGTGGGAAAAGGCGCGCGAGAACGGCGCGATAGACGCGGATGTGTTCCTCGGAGAGTGCTACGAACGCGGCGAAGGCGTTGCGAAAAACATGGAAACGGCGGTGGGGCACTACATCCAAGCGGCGAGTAACGGTTCCGATCTCGCACAGGCGAAATTCAAAGCACGAGGCTGGGAAGTGTCAAAAAAAGTAAATGAATCCGAGGAAGACGACGAAGCGGCGTCGGTTGGGAAGAGTCATCTAATCGAAATCGACGTTGAGGAAAATCGCGCACAGATCGCCGCGATGGCGAAGACTTTCGAATCTAATTTGGAGATGAAAAACATAGGAACGTCGGAATAACCACGGAAGGGAGCGATGGGTGACCTGCGTTTGAAACACGAAGCACGAAAATATTCTCGGACGCTATCCTCTCTGCTCTGCCCGCCCGGTTCATTTTTGCGGAGGCCAGCTTTTACAAAATTCTCCAAAAGGGGAAAGAGGAGCGTTTCTTCCGAGACTCATCACATTTGTCCGCGTCACGCAAGCGTGGACCAACGTGCGATGTACTGGGAAGATGACGACGTAGAGGCGCTCCAGCGTGCCGCCGCGCTCGAGGATAGAGAGGCTGCCGCTGCCGCGACGCGCGCGGCGAACGCGAAGCTCCGCGCACCCGCTGAAGCGGTAAATGCGGCGTCGTCAAGGACGGCACCGTCCAAGACGGCGCTTCCCGCGCCCGCGCCCGCGCGCGCCCGCGTCGCCGAGCTCGAGGCGCGCGTCGTGGCGCTCGTCGCGGAGCGCGACGTCATCGTGGCGAGTCTACAAGCCGCCTTGGACGAAACGAAGCGTCTACGCGACGCGCGTGTTCTGGAGCTCGCGAACGCGTCCGCGGAGTTTGATGAAACCAACGCACGTGTGAAACGCTCGGAAGCGGATGCGGCGGACTCTACCGCGGTGGCGTCTCGACTGCGACGCGAACTCGGTGTGGCTGCCGTTTCAAATCGTGAAACTATAGCGATGCTTGAAAAAGAAGCGATAGGGGCGGCATCAGTACTGGCCGAAACAGCGCGCGCGCGCGATGACGCGGAGGCAAAGGCGGTCGCGGCGGAAACCGAGCTCGTGAAACGCGAGAGCGAGTTCGTGGCCGAGCTCGATGAAATGAAAGCGGCGCACGCGGATGCAATGCGCGAGGCGACATCTGCGCTGCTCGAAGAGACGGACAAAGCACGCGTAGAGGCCTCCACATCCGTAGCCACGGCCGCAGAGCAGTCGGCGAAGTTGAAAAACACGTTCGCCAAGTTGGAACAGAGCGAGCGTTTCGCGGCTGAGGCACGGAGTGAGACGCGACAAATTTTGGAAGAGTTGCGCTCCGCCAACGCGGCGCGCGAGTCTTTGCTATTGGGAGTCGCAGGGCGAGATGCGCGGCTGGCGTCAATGGAAACGGAGTTGCACACCATGGTTTCGCGGCTGAAGTACGCGCTTGGGGTACGGGACGTGGCTTTGAAGGAGCTCGAGTCGGCGAAAGCCGAGCGTTTGAAGGAAAAGCCGGAGAGCGTTTCGGTCGCGGCGCAGACGGAAACACCTGCCGACGCGAAGTCTTCTACGCCTTCGGTCGCTCCGAAAGCTCTGGCGACGAACATGTCCCGAGGACTTCGCGTGCGTGACTTGAATTTGAGCTCAAACAATCAAGAAAAATCACCCATGGTGTCCCCTGGGAAAGGCAAAGCGCGGCGGTTCGCGGCGGTTGCGCGGAAAGCGAGCGTCGTCGCCGCTTTGGGCGCGGGGGCGTGGCGCGCTGTGAAGGGCGACGGCGGCGCGCCGCTCGCGGTGCCCTTCGGGGTCATGTGATTTTTACTAGGAAAGAAGAATGGCCGTAGCTGGAGCATGGATTGGTGGGTGTATCTTTACCAGTGCATGGTTTGTTTTTTGTTTTCGAGAGTCAATGTATTACGACCGAGACTAGTTCGCCCATAGATGGCCAGGCGTGTAGTGAATCTCCCAACCAAAGGCTACTCCTTCGGCTTTGAAAAATACCAACCGCACAAATCCACCTCAAGACAGAAAGGCACACAACACCGCGAATTACAGGCGGCGACCGCGGCGACCACCCTTCTTCCTGGTGCTGTCCGTGGGGACCGGAGTGACGTCTTCGATCCTGCCGATCTTTAGGCCGCTTCGGGAAAGCGCGCGAAGCGCGCTCTGCCCGCCGGGGCCGGGCGACTTGGTCTTGTTCCCACCCGTAGCGCGCATCTTGATGTGCAGCGCGGTGACCCCGAGCTCCTTGCACCGCACCGCCACGTCCTGCGCCGCGAGCATCGCCGCGTACGGTGACGCTTCGTCGCGATCAGCCTTCACCTTCATGCCGCCTGATGGGGGAAAAGTAAATGGATGGATGCGAGTCAGTGTGTGTTTGTGCGATGTCAACACACGTACGGATTTCTCTGGCCTCGCGTTCGCGCGTCTCCGGATGCTACGCGACGTGACGCTCACTAAAACGCGCTGACTACGTTACTCACCAGTCACGCGGACGATGGTTTCCTTGCCCGAGAGATCCGTGACGTGCTGTGCGTTGGTGGGGGGGGGGTGGGAGGCGTCAGTTCTGGGTTGGAAAGGGACGGCATTTGTTTAGGGTTTGCGTTTCGCAACCGCGCGCGGCCATGTCGCCGGAAGTCACCGCTACGCAAGGGTACGCACCACGAACGTGTCGTTGAACGACGCGAAGATGTGCGCCACGCCGAACACGTGCTCGCCCTCGCGAGGGTTGGGCATGTGGGCCTTGATTTCCTCCACCACGGGGGCCGCGACGGGTTCTTCGACTTCAGCCTACGGGGTGTGGGACGATGCGGGAGTTTTGTGGTCAGTGTTGGGCCGGGGATGGGTGTTCGTTGTCCGGTCGAGCGACTGTTGATGCCCAACGTTAAAGGGCCGGCAACACAACAACACGGAAAACGCACCATGGTGTTCTGTTGTGTCTGCTGCGGCGTCCGTGCGCGCACAGAAAGAGGGAACCTGGGGGGACGGGAAGCCGCCGAGACCAAATGCCATCAGACCGAGTTTTTCGCGAACTCATTTTTCTCAGGAGCTTGTATGGGGTGCAACGGGGGTTCGCATGGCATGCACGGATTGCAGTCTCCACCATTTGATTACACGAACTTGGTGACTTGTTGGCCGTGTCGTCTTCATGGCGAGGTCTGATGAAAGTTGACGAAGGAGCTTGATGAGGCGAAGGGTGTGAGGCGACGTTGCGGTGCAATCTTGTTCCGACCACCTGTTCAACATCAACACGGCCTCGTCCATTCTTCGTGGCGCGGTGCGTTTCCTCGGCCGGTTTCGTACCCCGCGTCGCGTCGCGGAACGGGTACACCGCTGTCGCGCGTCGCCATGGGCGGGGGCTCGCCGAAGCAAAGCGTGTTGCGGTCCAAGATTGACCGGCACGGGGATGGGCGGAAGGCGAGCCGGAAACCGACGTACGCCAAGTTCGTGATCGGGGTCCTGGCGTTCGTGTGTCTCACGATTGCGTGGACCAGCTTTTTGCCAAGACACGCGCTTCCTGGAGGGCGACGGGGTGATTTCCGACCGGAAGTGTCCACAAAGGCTGTTGGCAAAGGAGCTGGTGCGCACAAAACGCACCGGCGGAGCCACAACTCGCCAGGCACAAATGGAAAAATCGGTGCCACCGTTTTCGGCGGTGCGCTGAAGCATGAATCAAAGCGAAGCGATACCTTGGACAAAGGACAGACAAACGCAAACGCCCGTCGGTTGATTCTTGCGTCGCACGGGTTGTTGATGTGGCTTGATATCGACACCAGGGCGACGGAGGTTATTCACGAAGGCCGGGGGGTTTATTACGGGACGTTCCCCGCGAATGACGACGGAACGCAAATCTGGGTCGTCAGCAGGCCGCACAACTGGCGCCCGAGCGACGTCCGGGAGTCGCTGCTTAAAATCGACTTAGCGAGCAAGCAGGTAACCGACGAGGTCCAACTGCCGACGCACTTCACGCACGACGCCGTGCGCCATGGCGACTTGGTTTTCGTCGCGGACACGGGCGGCGACGGCGCTTCCAAGAGCGGCGGGGTGGTGGAGCTTTCGTTTCCAGAGTTGCGAAAAACAAAAAGCCCCGGCGTGCAAATCACAACGAAGGAACACGTCAACACGCTAGCGCCGGTTGGGGACCCGAACAACCCGCACTTGGTGTGGGCGCTGCTGCACAACCTAGGGCCCTCGAAACTGGTGCTGCTTGACTTAAGCACAGGGCAAAGAATAAGGGAACTGCACGACGTGGGCAACAAGGCGCACGGGTTGGTGCCTTGGCGGGACGGGTTTTTGATTTTGAACTCGGGCGAGGGTGCGGGGCTTTCCCAATCACCACATTCCGAGGACTGATCGGCCCGATTACCCGCCCGACTGTTTACTAGTGATACTGTTACCATAGTAACTGTTACCTTTCCAATCCCTCATACACACGACGAGAGACTGACACTTTTCTTTTTACAATCAGGCGCGCTTTGTATTTTCACGCCGCCAGAGGATGCGGATGATGCTTCTCAAAGGGGCACGTTGGAAACGTTATGGCAAGACGACAACAAAACGTTCATGAAAGGCCTCGCCGTGATTGAAAACGTGGCGTACTTCGGTTTGGCCGAGTTCGGCGGGCGGCAAAGCCGGGACGACGCCTCGAAAACCGCCGAGGTCGGCGCGTTTGATTTGGTGAGCCGAAAATTTCTCTGGCGCACCACCGTGGAAACAAAAGGCCTGCTGAACATCGTCGCCGCGCCGCACATAAGCCAACACTCCACGTACTTCCCGGTGAGTAGCTGGGATTCCAATTCTGGGGATTTTAATTCGGAAAATTCCGGGGACGAAGACTCAGAGCAGGACTTTAACGTTAAAGACTCCACAAACAAGCCTCATTTGGGCGAGAGCTTTGCTTTGGGCGACGACGGGCATGATTTGCGAGGCAGCGCGCCTGAGCTCACCGCGCCGAGTGGGGTGCCTTGGATCGACCTGCGGCAGAAGAAACACCTGACTTCGAACAAAGACCCTGATTTGTTGATTCAGCACGTCGCGGTGGACGTCGCGGCGCTGCGCGCTGAACTGGAAAACACGCCTGGATTTTGCGCCAAGCAATCACAGGACGACAACGCCTGCTTGGGCGGGCGAAAGGGGAACATGGACCAGTTCAAACCCGGGGTGGATAGTGCGATTTTGATATTCTCTGATTACAACGGCCGGCTGGTGTTCAAGTTCCCGTGGTTCGACAAGTACGAGGCTTTGCTGGAACCGATTTTGACGAAACTTTTGAAAATCCACTTTGGCTTGGAACACCCGATGCGGCACGTGATTCGGCTTCAGTTCGCGTGCATGAACCCGCACTCCCAAATCCTGAAGCACACGGACCGGGGCGGGTGGGTAAAGAACGGCCACCGGATTCACATTCCCCTTATTGTTCCGGACACGGCCGGCGCCGGCGACGGCGACCTTTCGTTCGTGATGATCGTGGACGGCCGCGGTGACGTGGACGTGCCTCTTGTGGAGGGCAACGTGTTTGAAATCAACAACAACGTTCCGCACCGCGTACACAACGACGCGGAAACGTGGAGGGTTCATTTACTCCTGGACTTCACGGAAGACGAAACCCCGGAAACCGCGCGGTTCGCGTTACACCAAGGCCAGACGTGCGAGTACCACGGGCTGGACGAGTGTACGCGCAACGCGGATAAATGGCCGTGGAGCGATTAGTAGGAGGTGGTTGAGGTACCGGTGCCGGAGCTCTTTCCTTGTGAACGCGGAAAAGGAGGTGGTTGATTCAGAGAGCTATTAGCGGTTAGACGCTACCTTGGTATTTCTTTGTGAACGCGGAAAAGACGTTTTGATTCCTTGTATCCCACCTCTTACGGAAGAAACAGGCAAACCCTGAGGTACCCCAAACTATAATAACATTTACCCGAACGTGAACTCCTTTTCCAGCCCCGCCGCGTTTACGAGGTCTTTCGCAAAAGGAGCGCACGCGGACGAATCCACGCCATGCGGCGGCGCGGGCGTGACCGCCTGCCACCAATTTTCACCTCTTGCAGATCTCAGTTCCCGCTGTCAGCCAGTGTAATTTTATTCGACCTCGACAGGTCCGATAACAGCCACTACACCGACCTTCCCGTCCACTCCAGTGGACGCGCCGCCCTTCACGGAAGCGCCCAACGCATCACTTGTCGCCCTGGTCCTCACGTGAGTACGTCAAGTCGGCGTTAGCGGACGCTAAATCTCACCAGCGGAAGCTACAAGCCGGCAACCGCTTTTCGCAAGGTCCGACGAAAACAACGCTGACCTTCCCTCCACGCCCAACCGCCCTTCCTGGCATCGCCGCCAGGACGCAAGCTCTCGTGACTCCTTTAGCGCGATGCCTTCCAAGCGAAAGTCCAAGGGAAAGGACCCCGCCGCACCTGTGGTTGACTTCACGACGGACGACGACGGACGACTTGACGTCGGCGTGTGCGTCTCGGTCGCGACCGAGGAGAGTTTACCCGCACCCGGAGGTGTATCTGCGCAGATACGCGCTCGCAACGAGAAACACGCAGCGAACTGGGCTTCCCTGTCCGGACAGCGCATGTCACCAACCACCGCGAAAGACAAAGACCCGCCGTGGACGAAGCTCCGGGGCGTGAAACGGGTGTTGGCGGAGTACCGGGCTTTGCACGCCGCTATCGCTACCGGCGAAAGCGGCGTTCGCGACTTGTCTCTTCCGCGCGAAAGCAACGCCTTCGTGTGGCGACTCGCCATGCGTGACTTCGACGAATCGACACCAGGAGGGTCGGTGTTGAATGAAGACCTGGCGGAGCTCGCGAAACAGTATCCACACGACCAGGCTTGCCAAAAGCGCCAGGTAACCTTCGAAGTCGTTTTCCCCCACCGGTACCCCCACGACCCGCCGTTTCTTCGCGTCGTAACCCCCAAAATGGTCTGGTACACCGGGCACGTCACCGCGGGCGGCAGCGTTTGTCTTGAAATGCTCACGCCGCAGCAATGGAGGCCACAATACTCCATCCAAAGCATCCTGGAAACCGTGAAGCATGCGGTGGTCACGGTGTCGCCGGTTGTCGTGAAAACCGCGTTCGGCGGAGGTATCGCCGGGCCGCTTCGCGTGGACTTGAACAGGCAGTACTGCCACGCGCCAAACACGGAGTACTCGGAAGGACAGGCGAGGGCGGCGTTCGACCGGGCGGTGGCGCACCACTCGCGGAACGGGTGGTGACGTGCGATACGATTGACGTGCGATTTCGTTGCGGAAAAAAGAAAGACGATTTCGTCGCGAAAAAAAGACAAAAGGAAACCGGTCACTGAGCCGTATTTCAACACGTACCACGTTTCAACAGGTTCAATTTTCAAACACCTACTTGTGCTACTCAAACCCCGGTCAGCAACGTCCAGAAACCGCCTATCAAAACCCGTCTACCCGTAAATCTTCACCGCGCGTTGGTCGTACCCCCCCCCCGCGGCGGCGCGCATCGCCACGGCGGTTTTCCGCGGGTTCAGGTCGGGGTGTTCCAAGCCTGATTGTAAAAAGAAAAGTGTCAGTCTTGTATGGGCAATCAGTCGACGGAATGCGGTTATCGGGAAATACTCACCTAAGTAGCTCTCGTTCTGGCCGAACGCGTCTTTCCGCGACGCGAAGTACGGCGCCAAAACCTCGTCGTCAACAAGAGGCGTGGTTTTCCCGAGCGCGTGAAAGTGGAAGGCCCATTTTCGGAACTCGGCGTCGGGAACGGAAAGTTTCGCTCGCACGCGTTTTTTCACCTCGAAAACGGTCTCCGTCGCGCCTATTTTAAAAAAGAACGGGTCCCCGAAGTGGCTGCAATGCGCCGTTTCTGCGGACGCGGGGGTTTCGCAGCTCGCCTCGTCCCGGTAAAAGTGGTACGCGCGAATCAACAAGTCGCCGTCCGCGGCTTGGGTTTGGGTTTGGGTTTGGTTTTGGTTTTGGTTTCCGTTTTCGTCTGACTCGTCCTTTGCCTCGCCATCCGCGTTTAGAACGCCCTCCGAATCACCAAACCGCAGCTCGTCCAGAGGCACCTCCTCCGCGCGGTAAACCCAGTACTGGTCGTTCACGTCGTCCAGGGTTTTGTCCCAGGGGAAGACTTTGTAGATTTTTGACTGGAAGGTTTCGAAAAACCGCAGCTTTTTGCCAGCCCCGACTTTCGCTCCGAGCTTTACACGAAGCACGCGGAGCACGTCACGCGTGTTCGCGTCGATTGGCACACGGACCTCCACCACGACCACGCGCTTCGTGTCCCCAGAATGGAAACCCACTCGGAACGATTTTAAGCGCTCCAGCTCGGGCAAAGGCATGTCCAGCACTTCGTCTGTGGTTGTTACACGAAAAGTGTCAGTCCCGTGTTGGGTGTGTATTGGACGATGTATGGACAACAGTCAGGGTAATCGGTCTGAACAGTCACCGTAATCGGTCTGAACAGTCACCAGCGTTAGAGGTAAAACGTGTACGGCGTGATTTTGGAAAGCCTCCCCACACGTACAGTACAAAACGTCCGATTTCTTTTTCGACTCAACCCGGGTGGTGAACGCCAGCGCATCGCACAGGGTCTCCACGCCCCGGAACCCCAAGGGCGGGCCTTTGGGGGCGTTTGAGTAGGCGTTGTGCATGGTGAGGCGCAGCGTGGACGGGTCGGTGACCGCTGGGGCGAGCGCGTTCGCCAGGGAAACACACACGTCGTCGTAGGACATGGATTTGGTTAAATCCAAGGTCACTTTGTCGTCCCTCGGGTTTTTCAGCTCCCTGAACACCACGCGCTGCCTGTCTTTAACGTGCGCCAGGAACTGGTCCGCGTCGGGAAACTGGACGGACCCGCCGTGCACCAATAGCTCGGCAACCGAACAGATGGGCTGGATCACCAGAATGTCCCCCGAACCGATCGCGTCGCCGCCGCCAGAGCTGAACGGCTTGGTGAAGTCGATCTGTGAGATTTGGGAACGGAATTCCGGTCAGTCGGGACCGTGACTTGTATGAGTAAACAGGGAGGCGGGATACGAGCGGAACAGTCGGGCGTAATCGGGATTAGTGTAACTGGCAAACAGTCTTTAAATTTGGGAAACCCCCACGGAGACGTACCCGGTCCACCATCAAGTCGGGGTCGTGTTTGATTTCTTCGAACGCGTCGAAGGGTTCGTTTTGGCGTAAGTTGTCCTTGTAAAAAAAGAAACGTCAGTCTTGTATATCGCGATGTATGGACAAACAGTCAGGGCAGAGGGAATAGTCCCTTCTGGTACGAGTATGGGCAATCAGTCAGTGGAATGGGTCAGTAAAATGGGAAAGGCCCTCACCCCCGCCAAGTGTCGAATTTTATCCGCCAAGGAATCAACCGTGCTGTCCATGTGCACCGTGAGTGACCCCAGGTACGCCAAGGTTTCGTTTCGCGGGTCGTAGAACTTGAGATGGATGTTGACGTTTGTTTCCCGCAAAGCGGGCGCGACGGTTTTCAAAATAAGCGCGCGTTCGTGTTTGGAAAACGCGCGCGCGTCCATGTAGTCGTCCTCCAGCGTCTCCGCGTGCGCGACCGATTCCTCCAAAGAAACCACCTCCAGCAGAAGCTTCAACGGGCCGTGATTGACGTGTTCGTTTCGAAGCTGCCGCCCGCCGCCGCCGCTCGATGCGTATTTCTGGTCCCGCAACATTTCAATCGTCGTGTCTTCGTCCAGAAAGCTCAGCGGCAAAACAACCGGGCGCCGCGTGTTGTTTTGCCGGTTCACGAACTTCCAGTACCGCTGGCGGTTCGGGGGAACTCCGGTTCGCGCGAACACCGACTGTTTGTACTCCGCGAACGTGCGTTCCTTCGGCGTGCGTTCCGTGGTGATCAAGTCCTGGTCAACAAGGTCGAAGAAAATGTCACTCCCGACTTGTGATTTCATCTCCGCAACAGTGGTCAACTTTACGTCCACGAACAGGTGCGCCTCCGCCTTGTCCTTCGCCCGTCTGTCCTTGTCCTCCTGTTCGCGTTTCAGACGTTGTACCAGGTGAGGCGCGATGTCCTGCGATTGTCAACGAAAAGTGTCAGACCCGAGTCTTGAGGTGGTAAGGCGTAAGGCGTAACTGCAACTCCATACGGGGCAGGTAAACGCTGTGTCTGGATTTGGGAAAGCCCGTCCGGCCGTACCTGCTCGCCCGTGTCGCACACGATCTGCGCCTTGTCCGACTCCCGGACGTAAACGAGCATGTACGCGTTTGAGAATTTCGGGATTCTGTTTTTCTTTTCCTCCCCAAACCCCTCGCCGAAGTTGTCGTCGATTGCGTTTTTCGCATCCTCCTTGGTCACGCGTTCGTCGTCAAACTTGAACCAGTCCCCGCTTGCGATTGTTACACGAAAAGTGTCAGTCGGGATATGGGCAGAGGTAAGACGTCCCTTCGCAGGACGAGTATGGGCAAACAGTGTGTCAGGTTGGGATTTGGGAAACGCAAATACGTACCTGAGCGTGGGGCGAATAAAGGCGTAGTAGTGCCCGCCATTCACGCCGCCCGAGTGCACCAATACGCTGTGTAGTTTATACAAGTTCCGTACTGTGTGGTCCGCTTCGGCAGTTAAGTACTTCCGGTCCCCCGAATCCAAATCAAGAGTCTCGGGAAACGCGTACCGGTCGTTGATTTTCACCATCGCGTCTGATACCACGAAAAAGAAAGTGTCAGTCTCGTATGGGCAATCGCAGAGGCGGTGTGTGGTGAATGGTAAATACGTACCTCGGTTGAAGTCGTACTCGAACCGTTTCAGGTGTAGCTGCAACACGGGGGGAAACTCGGTGAACAAAACGCCTTTGTCCGCGTCTTGTAACCCGAACCCTTCCGCTCGGTACTTGTTATCCCCGTCCATCTTCTCCACCTCGACGTACTTGTCGAAACTCGCGTACACGTCGTCGCACCCCTTGACGTCCAGCTGCAGATCCAAAAACGCTTCTTTCCGCTCGCTTTTGAACTGCACGTCGCAGCAGTTGATGTAGTTCACGGTGTGGCCTTGGAAAAGTTTATCGATAGTGCCTTCCACGCTGGTGCCTTTCATTTTCTCCTCCAACCTCTCGCACAACACCCGGTTCAGCTCCTGCACGTCGTGCTGCAGGAACGAGTCGTACGCATCCCACCCGAAGCTTCGCGTTAAGTCTTTCGTCGCAACCGCGGTGGGCGCGACTTGCACTTTGTAGAAAAGGCTCTGAGAGATAAAAAAGAAAGTGTCAGTCTCGTATGGGACTGCAATCAGTCTGCGAAATGTGGTGATTGGGAAATACTTACCTGCAGCGCGAGCGGAATCGACGCGGTGGGCTCTTCCTGTTCCGTGGTGGGCATGTGGTACACCGCTTTTCGGAAGTACGGGACGTGAAACAAAGTTTGCAACAGCGAGTTCATGTAACACGTCGCGCCCTGGTTTTTCAAACCAACAAACCCGGTTTCTTTGCGCGAATTGTAGTTCCACGCCGAGGCGTCTTTCTTGACCCTGACTTTAATGGACACGGTGACGGTGTTGTCCGACGCCACCAGGCCGTTTTCGACGTCGTCCATCTCTCGCAACGGCGCGAACTGCGAGAACCCCCAGTCGTTCTGATTGCCGTCGAAGTGGTGTGGGGTTTCCTTTGTTATGAAACGCGCTCGCCATTCGTCGTCGGTTTCGCGCGTTCGCCGCTTTGATGGGTAAAACAAAGTGGTTAACGTCTTGTATCGGCAAACGTGGAGGCGGCGGGATTTGGGAAACGCAACGCGCACCTCCGGTTCCACGGTAAGCGCAAACGTCGCGAACTGGCTCCACCCGTACGGCAGCGTATCAGCATCCGCGGCGGCGAGGTACACGGAAACCGCGTCCTGGCTGTTCCCCCGTGGGTAAATCAGAAGCCGCCAGTTGAACCCGCCGATGGTGAAGGTTTCCGAGCGCACGGTACTCGTCCGAATGTGCGACCACCCCGACACGACCCACCGGAACGATCCCTCGTTCGGATCCTCCGCGACGTCTCTCAACGGCGGGGGGTCCCCGGTCTGGCCGGCGGTCATCACGACTACGTATGTGTGGAGGGGACGGAAACGGATGGAAACGGACGGAAACGGACGGAAACGGACGGAAACGAACGGAAACGGACGGAAACGGACGGAAACGGACGGAAAAGGACGGAAGGGGGTTAGGGGACGTGGCTTGGTCAGGGCATCCGGGGGCGCATCTTTCGCTTTCGCTTTGGCTTTGGCCGGATGACGAGATAAAAAAGTTGACGCGAAACAGATTCGCGCTTCGACACCCCGAGGTCAAATCGGTCCCCTCCCGGTGCACATAAGCACCACCGGAGGCACGACGGGAAAGGTGGTCCATCCCACCACGTACCGTCCATCGCCTCTTCGCTCATCACGGATCAACTGGAACAACCGCTCCGCGCAAACCGGCAGAGGCCCACCACGGTCGCCCCGCGAGCGAGGTTTAAAGAGATCCGGCAAAACTCCTTCGTCCGTTCCAAGGTATACGCGGGCGGCTGCTCCACCGGGACGAGGAAGTGGTTGCCTCTACTCCACCAAAGCACGCGGGCCGTAAACACACACGCACACGCGTAAGTCCCACGTTTCGATCGTGCACCCGCGATCTGCGGGCGCACACGCGCCAACCCGCGGGCACGTCCGCGGCGGGTTTTCCGAGTCTGGAGCGAACGGCCGAGTCACGAAGCGCCACGCGCCATAAAAACGCGATGCGAAAAGCTCGTTTATCCACTTTTCTTGACGTCATCGCGTGCGGCCTCAGGGCACAGTGTCCGCGCGCCCCGTCGTCGGTCGCGAACACCCACCTCGATTAGTCGAGATGGCCGCCCTGATGTCCACCCCTGTGATGTGCGCGCGCCCCAGCGGCGTGGTCGCCGCGCAAACCAAGCCGCTTCGCGCGTCGGGCTTTTACGGCAACGCCTCATCGTTGAGCACCTCGGCGTCCGCCCGCGGTGTCGCGGGCAGAGGTGCTCTTGTGATCAACATGGCGGCGTCCAAGGCGAAGAAAAGCCGTGACCTCGGGATGCTGAAGGGTATGCTGGAGAAGGAGGAAACGCTGCTCGTCGCGGGGTTCAACTTCCAGGGGCTCAGGGTGCGTACGCCGAACGAATCATGGACACGGCATTTTCGCGATGCGCGCGCCACCGCTTCTCGTCGCGACTCATCGCATGCGTCGCGTCACGTCTGGTTCGCCCCACGACCGTGGCTTCGGCGACCGCGTTTGTGGTGAATTTCCGCGCCCACTTCGCAGCACACCAACGAATAAAACGGCACACGCGAAGGGGGCTGTGCCAAACCCCACCAGGCCGCGGCGACGCGCGCTCCCCGGCGACGGGCGTCGCGTCACTGCGCAAACCTAGGGTTTCGGTGTGTGGGCGTTTTTGCAATCTTTTTAGACGATGGGATGGCCAGAGTGACCTACTATCAACACAAAAGCTGACCTCCCTTCCTAAATAACTAAAAACAAAACACAGAACGGCGAGATGATCAAGTTCCGCCGGTCCCTCCCGGCAGGCGCGCACATGGTTATTGCGAAGAACACGCTCATGGTGAAGGCGACGGAGGGGAGCAAATGGTCGGCGATTGAACAATGCGCGACCGGTATGAACGCGTGGTTGTTCGTGGATGAGAACATCGCGCCCGCTATTTTGGCCGTGAACGGCATGAAAAAGGTGTGGAACAAAGCCGGAATCGAGTGCGAGTTCACGGGGGCGGTGCTCGATGGGAAGTGGGTGGACGTCGGCGGTATCGCGGCGCTTGAAAAGTTGCCCACGAAGAAGGACCTTATTCAGATGGTCGCCATCGGAATCAAACAAGTCCCAACGAAACTCGCCCGCGGGACCCGGGGCAACGCGTCCAACATCGCGTACGGCGTCAAGGCGATCGCGGATGGCGAATCAGACGTTATCAGCGCGTAAGGTATTTCACGTTGGGTGTGGGTTTTTAGGGGACACCTAAAAACTGGGCGGCGAAGAGGGGAGAGCACATTTCGTCGAGCGGCGTCTCGACGGGGTGCTTTCTTCACAATAGGATTTGTAAACAGAGATTGTTTCTACAACCTGCGCTGTCTACCACAACAAAGAAACTACGTTCCTTACGAGGATACCCGCAATCTCCACAAGTGCAAAGTAACCCGCAATCTCCACAAGTACAAAGACAAAGTGCCCCCGCAATCCTTAACAAGTACAAAGAACACCTCCGCAATCTCCACAAGTACAAAGACAAAGTATATCCGCAATGCTTTACAAGTCTTAGCTCCTCACCACAACAAAAGAACCACCCTTCCCCACAAGTCCACCTGGAGATCACAGCAACAGCCATCCCAGGCCGAGCGCGGCGGTGGCGAACGCGCCGCCCCCCCAAAACGCGCCTGACGACCCGAACAAATCACAAAGCCGGCCCGCCATGATGTTCCCGAGCCCGAGCGCCACGCCTTGGCAAAGCGCCGAAATCGCAAACCCGGTGCCTCGGACGTTGGGCGGCATCGTCGCGGAGAGCGCGGCTTTCATGTTCGCCTGTGTCATGGACATGTGAACACCAACGGCGAGGTACCCTATGAACACCTGCCACGGCGCTTTCGCGGTGACGAGCACTAAATCCGCCACGATCATCATGGCGAACCCGCCTAGTAACATGAACTTCCTCCCCGTGCCGCCGCCGTCCTTGTCCACGTTGTCCGTAATGACGCCTAATGGGTACGTCAGCAACGACTGCATTAGGTTCGTGGCGACCATCAGCATGGGCAGGTACTGCGCGGGTAAACCCACGGCATTGGCGTGCAGCGTGACGAACGCTTCCGAAAACCGGGCCACTTTCAGCACGGTGAACACGAGGAGCGCGCGCCAGAACTCGGCGGGAAGCCGCACGGCTTCCCTGAAACTCCATCTCCAAGCACCCCACGCGACTTTCTTTTCGGAAGATTCCGACAGTGACGAAACCGCCGTGAACGGCACGGGTGCGCCCGCGATGACCAGCACGCCGCCGTCCACCGCCGCGGCGCCCGCCGCGGCGAGAAAAGACCCGCTTTCTTTTTTGGACGTTTTTGTTTTTTCGGTGGGTAGGAACGGTTGCGCTGACTCGACGTTCTTACCGTTCTTACCGTCCACGAAAGCAGCGTTCCCGTTCTTCTTTGTGTTGACACCGAGAGCAATAGGACCCGCGTCCCACGCCGGCGACCCCGGGGCGTAGTTCGCAGTGGTTAGGGCTTCTGACCACTCGTTTAATTTGGAATCCCGGGAACTCCCTTTACTCCGCGAGCGGTACTTCAACTCAACCTCCGTGGAGAGGTACTCGGCTTCCCACTCTTTTTGCCGAACCTGCCAAACCTCCGCGGTTTCGCCGTCTTTCCGGCGCAGCTGCGGAAAAAGAGGTTCGCCGTTTCGTTTCTCCTTTAAACGCTGTGCCCGGCGTTTCATGTCCTCCAAGTGCTCGGTGATCCACTCGCCAACCAAACGCCACGTTCGCTTACCCCGGATGTACGCCAAATCACGGCTCTTGTCCTTGCAAGCGCTCCGGCGCCACCGCACGGGTTCGTACAACATCGCGAGCGGCCCGCGGCCGTGCCTCCTTTTGCTGGGCGCCGGCCGCGCCGGGTATTTCGGCATGCCGTAGTGCTTCGTTTGCAGCCGGTTCGGCGTGGAGACGTAGTAGAGCAACATGAAAATCGCAAACACGCTTGGAATCGCGGCGAGCGTGAAGGTGAGGCGGTAGTTGTTGTTCGTGATTGTCATGCACGCGACGGCGCACATGGAGCCGAAAACCCCGCCCAGGGTGGTGAGGCTTTGGTGTAAGCCGTACGTCGTGCTTCGCTTTGTTCGCGGGCTCAAATCAGCCAGAAGCGCATCCGTGGGCGCCGCGCGCACGCCTTTCCCGAACCGGTCCAACAACTTCGCGCTGATACGATAACAAAGAAAGTGTCAGTTTTGTATGGGCATTCAGGGAGGCGGTGTGTGGTGATTGGGAAACACGTACCTGACCACCCACGCCGGCGATATCGCGCTCGCGAGCACCAGCTTCATCAGCGCCGTCATGGCGCTGCCCACGGCGATGACCTTGACTCTGCTCTTTATGACATCCGACAGGACCCCGGCAAACACTCGGGATAGGTTGCTAAGCAAAAGACTGGCGCCTTCCATGGCGCCTATTCGCGTGTTGCTGTACCCCAGTTCGGTTTTCAAAAAAACGGGCAGCAACGAAAAAACCATGCACGACGACGAAGTCCACAAAAAACCGCAAAACGCGAGCGCCCAGGTGGATTTGTTGTCCACCTCGTTGTGCACGATGCTCGGCAGTTTCGTCCGGACCTGGCCTGGCATGCGGTGCACGAGCCAGTTGAAAATCGCGGTGTGCACGCCGTCTTTTTGGAGGCGGTCGTCTTTTACCTCGCCTGGTTCGTCGACCTCCTCCTCTTCTAGTTCCAAATCCTCCTCCTCCGCCTCCGCCCGCGCCAGCGCGCTCGCGTCGAACGCGAACTCCAGCTTGCACTCATCCACCTCGCACTCCTCTAACGTCCGCTCCAGCATCCGTCGTCTGCGCGCCTCACCGAAATCGCCCCCCGTCAGCGACGACGACGCGTTCGGGACGTGTTTGTGTTTTCCCAAACCGCCCCTCCCCGTGGGACGCGCGGGCCAGATCCTCGGCCGGTACGGTGCGGTGGATCGTGTCGACGTGGACGCCACCGCGCCGCTCCGCGCGCGCGCAATGTCACACAACACGATCGAAACGCGGACCGCGCCCGGACTCGCGCCGAGCGTCGCCATCACGCCAGGCACAACCGTTCCACCCGTTCCGCCCGCCTGCGTCACTCACTCACAACCGGCAAAACCAACTTATCGAAACACAAGCATGCCTTGGTGCCGAGAGGTGTGTGTGTTCGTGAAACCGGTGACGTCTCGCGTTTATTTCCGGTGCGTCGCGCGTCCACCCTCAAGCGCCGGTGCCGTCCGCGACCGTCCGCGTGTTCCAGTCGTGCGCGCGCGCCAACAAACCGGCTACGGCAACCCGAGGGGATATCTACTTTTTGCATTTCTGTTCTGTTCTCCTCGTCGCGCCAAGAACGAAATCGAGAGGCGCAGAGTGACTCGGTGACTGTTTGCCTGTGACGAAAAATGGCGGGCGGGGCTCGGTAACCTGGTGGCTTCAAAACACCACAGGGCGTCTCTCCACTCGCGCGGTCACAATCGAACGCACCGCGGACGTTTGCCTCGGTGTTTTCGATCGTTCGTGTGGAGACGCGACCGCGCACGCGCTGTTCGTTTGGAAACGTAGCACCTCGCGTTTGTCAAGAGAAACCCAGGCGGTCTTTCGTTTCACTCCTCCGCGGATCTTTACTCTGTGACGTTCGTGCAGATCAATCACCATGTCGGGAGAGGTACGTTCGTTCCCTTGAGTCGTCAAACACGCGTGATCCGTGCGCGAATCCGCGCGTGCCAACCACCGCATCGCGCGGCCACGACGCACCGCCAATCCACAAACCCACCCCTGCCACGAAACGTTTCCAGTGCGCGGCGACAAGGACCGGACCCGCGAAGAGAAGAGGGTTTGTTTCGCGTTACCAAAATACCGGGAAGGCTTGAATTGAATGCATTCATAAAGGAGGATTTCACCGCTAGTACCCACTACCCACTCTGAACGCCACTAACCACCTGTTACCTTCCTCCCCGAATACTATCCACACACACACCCTACACCCTTCCCAAAACAGGCGGATACCAAGGAAGAGAACGAGTTCCAAACCGGTCCCCTCTCTGTGTTGACGCAAAGCGTGAAAACAAACTCGCAGGTTTTGATCAACTGCCGGAACAACCGCAAGCTGCTTGGCCGCGTCAAGGCTTTTGATCGGCACTGCAACATGGTGTTGGAGAACGTGAAGGAGATCTGGAGCGAGGTTCCTAAAACCGGTAAGGGGGCGAAAAAAGCCGCGCCCGTGAACAAGGACAGGTTCATCTCGAAGATGTTCCTTCGCGGAGATTCCGTGATTCTGGTGTTGCGGAACCCGAAGTGAGACTAGAGTTAAAGGGTTGTAAATATTTCGGTATTATACACGACTACTTCCCGTTACCAGCACTGCTAATACTTACTGTTGCTCGATGTCACAAGACTTTAGACTGCTTTAGACTGCTCTACTGTTACCCGTTACTCGCCCCTCCCGCGCCCGCCACGAAATCATAACGCGACGACTCTTCCCATTACTAGTACGCCCCTACCGTGCCCGTCACGAAATCGTACCACGGGTGTCCATTCGAGGGGTATCGAAGGACTTGCGCGGCGACGCGGTCGCCGCGCGCGCGGAGGCAGCCGCGCACTGACAACGATTGCGTTGTTCTTTTCCCATCAGACGTCACGCCGATTCGCCCCAGCTGGAACGTGGACACCTCTGACCACGTGCGTTTGTCGAAGACGTGCGTCAGCCCGTCATCCTGCGCTAAGACGACCTTACGCGAGTCCACGTGTAATGAGGGTACAAAACCGCGTCCGCGTTTGGGGTGGTCCACGACGGCTATTCTGTCCCCGGACCTAATGTCGAACACGACGAACCCTCCGGCATGGCCACTCGGCGTCGGCGTCGGATGCCGGTACGTCGCCACCACCTGGTTGTCAAAAACGTGTCCTATCTCCACAACGTGACACGTGCACGGCCCAACGAACGAGCCCACGACTCGCGGCTGGCCGTTTCCCAAGTCGTACTGCTCCATGCTCCCGGACGCGGTACCCGCAAAGAACACACCGACGCCGTTTTTTCCGTCGTCGCCGCCCGCTCGCAACGACGTCACGCGGGAGTGCGGCACGCACCACCCGCCTCGGCGCACAGAAAGCGCTTGCCCGAAACCGCCGCCGCCCGTCTCGTTTTCTTCACACCGTTTCGGTGTTCCACTCGGTACGCGCACCGTGAGTAACACGCCGCGCGCGTCATTTCTTTCCGCGTTCCCCGAACCACTCGAGTCAGAGTCGTCACTGCACGAGCGCTTGTGTTTAGACTTCTCAACAAACGCAACCACCACCTGTCCGTCTTCGCCGTCCAGATCCGCTCCAGGTGGCAGCGCGCACATCGAAGAAATCGCTCCGTCGGCTTTGAACGCAAAGGGATACACCAGGGGCGCTTGTTTTTCGTCGCCCTGCGTGGTTTCGTCGCCCTCTTTCGTTTCCCATGACGGCCTCCTTTCCCGCTCTCGCCTCTTCGTGTACGTTTGGAACAGCTCACACGACGACAGACGCGCAGTTCCGTCGTGAAACCCGGACACGGCGACGTTTGGGTCATCGCGGTTCATAAACGTGGCGCACGTCGCGTGCGACGACAAGGATTCCGCCTTTGGCGACGACGTTTTAAAAATACCCTCAACCTCCCACAAAGATTTTGTCTCACCAGAGGTGGGGGTGTCGCAATTCGCCACCACGACACCGCTGGTGTGCACGCCGCGTAACGACCACGTGTGGTGTGGTGGATGCGCGTGTTGCGTGTCACTCGCCCATTTTCGTTTAAAACTGCTGTCGATTTTTCCCGGAACGACTGGTTTCCCAAACTCCAAGTCCACGAAATGAGTGTTGTGCTTGTTGTACTTGTCGTGCTCGCTTCTTCGAAATTCCCCCGCCGTCCACGCGCGGTTGCACACGTACAGTCGCTTTGCATTTGACCGAACCCCACCGGGAAGCTCGTTTTGACCCACCAGGTCGTGCGTTTCCCGTGAACCTAACCCTCGCCAAAGCACATCGTGGTTTGCCAAAACACAGAACGAACGACACACCGCGGCGGACCGCGCCAGGTCTCTCGCACCTAAACGCTCGCGAATCGCGAGCGCCATGTCAACATCAAGGCTGTCCATGGCACACGACGCGACACGGGTGATGACCGATTTTCAAACGCACGCCCGCCAGCGCCCGAAACAGTGTCGGAGGTATCACGACAAGAGGAAGATTAGCTCACGAAAAAAAACACCTCTGCTGATTGAAGACTACTGTAGATTGAAAAAGATGCGTCTCGTCGCTAATCGAAACCAGCTGCTACTCACCTCACGCAGGCGCGACTCGCGGTTCCTTTTTGTCCGTGAAAACCCACACCGTGTCCTTCCCCTCGCCCCTCGGTTCCACGGCGACGCACTTGGCGGCGACGCGCCACGCCGCCTCCGCGATCGGCGTGGGGTCGTACAGGTACAAATCCGGGTAGGTGTTTTTCAACGCCTCGGTGGCTTGCACGGCGTGGTAGTGCGGTATGGTGCAATCCACGTGGTGCGCCACGTGCGTGCTGCCGATCCTGTGGTGCAGGAAATCGAACACGGCGCCGTACGGGCGGTCGATTGTGAGGAACGCGCCTTTGATGTATGACCACTCGCTCGACGCGAGGTGCGGGACGTCCGTATCCGTGTGCTGCAACCAAGTGTACAGCACTAGCCACACGTTGACGAACATGTACGGCCCGAAGTAAAGCGCGAAGACGGTGGCAAAAGAGGTTTGTGATACCCAGAACGCCAAGGCCGCGACCACCGCAGCGACGCCGACGTCCGATTTCCAAACCTTGGCTTTCCACGATCCAGGGAACAGCTCCATCGGGCCGGTGTTTACGTTTGGCAGGAAGTGGTTGGTTATCCCGCGCGCGCTGCCGCCGGTGGCGCCCGTTAGCAGATACGCGGGCCACCCGAAAACGAGGTGCGCGAACAGCTGCACGATCGCGAACGGCCCTTCCCCGATTGAGTCCTTCACGTTCAGGTTCATGGTGCCTTTGGTTTCGCCTTTCACGTAAGGCACGTGCGTTTCGCCCTCCGTCAGGTGGTTGGTGCGCGAATGGTGCACCGCGTGCGACCGCTGCCAGGAGAAGTACGGCACCAACAACAGCGAGTGCAGCACGTACCCGACGCTGTCCTGAATCAGCCGGTTATCGGAAAACGCGTTGTGCCCGCACTCGTGCGCGATCACCCAGCACCCAGTCGCGACCGTTCCGGTGACCGCGGCGTAGGCGAGCCACACGGGCCAGAAGCTGAGCTGCATGGGGATGAACAGGTACGCCAAAACGCCGCACCCGACCGTCATGGCGGTGGAAATCGCGGCGTACATTAGGGACTTGGCAGTGTCCTTCACGAAGCACTCCTCAGGGACGTTGCTTAACACCTCCGCGCGCGTGGGGAAGTCGTCTTTAGAAGGGAACTGCATCGCCTTGCCGTGCAGCCCGGAAGGTGTAAGATCGTCGTACGCCACCGCGCCCGCGCGCACGCCGAAACCGGGGGCGCGGCGGCCGGTGCCGAAGGGCTTGACCAGTCGTTGGACAGGGATGGAGACTCGTTGGCGCGAGCCTGGTGACGGGAAACGTGGGTCGGGTGGGGGGCGGTGGTCAGAAAAAGAGGCGAGACTGGTGGGTCGATCGGGCGCAGAAATCAAATCAGGCATTAGTTGTGACGTCATCGACGTCCCAGATTACTCCAGTCCACGGGTGGACGCACCCACTCCGGCGCGCGCGACGGCCCCCCTGGATGACGCCGTAAGCACGGCGCCCGTGCGCAGCGCGGGAACTCCCACGGAGGCGATGGCGGCCATTTGTTGATTCGACGGCGACGAAGGTGGTGCGCGCGGCGTTCTGCCGATGGGTTCGTGTTTTATCGGTCGAAAAAAGCCGAGGACATATCAGCCACTCACGGACCGGAAACGAGATTGGCTGTCAATTTTTGGGTCCTTTCAAGCGTACCGATGAACATCACGAGAAACCATCATCGAAACGTACCAGTTGAACCCCGAACCACGGTTTAGGTGAACGAACAAAAGGAAAACGCGCGTTTCAGGTTTCGTGTTCGCGACAAATAGTCGCAGGTAAAAACGCTACCCCCCGCCTTCTAATCCCCCGCTTTCTACCCACCCCGCCCAGTTCTGCATCACGTCCCTCTCCAGCCTCCACCACTTCGCTAGGTTACGAATTGACTTCAAGTCAAGGTCAACCACGGAGACTCTGCATTTGTATTTGGCGTCGGCGTCACCTGAACAACCTTTTTTATTTTCCGGACACGACACCACGAACGTCTCGTCGAGCGCTAAAGTTTCTTCCGCTTTTCCCTTTCCACTTCGCAAACGCCTAATCGCGATGAGCACGCTGCAGTCCTTGGCCACGGTTGACACGACGAAGTCCCGTAGCTCCCCTTTCAAACGGGTTTCGAGTTTCAACTCACCGGTCAACTCATCGGTCACGCCTTTGACTCGTTCCATCAAAACCTCCACGCCCAGTCTGTCTTTTCTTTGCGCCGAAAGAACGCGCGGCAAAACCTGGGACTCGCGCAACGCGACTTGCACGACGCGCAAAAGTGATGAAAGAGTTTCTTCTTTGGTACTGGTAACACTACCCTCATTAGCACTACCGGTACCCTCACCACCACCCAGACTCGTAAATGCATTCACGCCTTCGCCGAACACCATTGTTGATTGTTGCGCGTTTGGCGATCGTCTTCTGATTCGCAGGTTGTTTCTCGGAAACGCGACCAGCGCTTGGAGCGCTTTGTGCACGTCGTCTTGGTTTGTGGAAAATAAATCGAGCGGATCGTATTTAGACACCTGCAACACATTCCCGTTGGTGACTTTCAACCGCTGGTGCATTGCGAAGCGGGAAACGGAAAACTGAGAGCCGTCGCGAACGAAACCGCACTTGGGTTTGAGCTCCACGGAGAACGTTTCATTTTCCGATTCGTTTGGAGACTCCCCATCACCCGCGTCGAGCCGCGTCGTGTGAGATTTCGTATCAACCAAATTCGCGTCGCGCAGAAGCACCGCACGTGTTTGCGTCATGTCTATTACAGACACGTCTACACGTTGCTTTGGCCGTTCCGTTGTGACACTTTGTGCGACCGCGCGTAGGAATTCGTAATCCACGGTCACGTACACGCCCGGGTCGGTGAACCGTGACCCGAGCAAAGGCCGCATCACGTTTTCAACGAACGCCAGCGACATCGTTTCCGGTGTTTCGCACGCCGTGTCGCGTGCGAATCCGGGCTGGTCTCGCCACAGCAAAGCATCCGTAAGTTTTGAGGTGTCGTGCGCACTACGGGTACGCGACTCGAGGTCGTCTTCGGCACCGCCATCCAAGCCCACTTTTATTGTCGTTTTCCGCAGACGCAAAACACATCCGGCGAAATTCGCATCGTCACCCGCAATCGCCCTTCGCTCCAGCACCAAATGCGCGCCCCCCTCGGCGAGGTACACCCAGCCCGCAGCAGCGGCAGCGCCGAGGCAACAAACCGCGTCTCCGCGCCGCGCCATCGCGCGCGCCGGAGTGATGACAACAAGAGTTTCCCACAGATTGTGACGGACGAAGAAAAGTCTGCCGATATAAAAGTTTTCTAAAAGTTCATTACGTGTTTCACTCGGGAGTACCTTTCTAGGACCAACGCAACACCTCCACTCTCCCTCGTTACTGTTAGAAACAACCTTAGCACGCTACGCTTGTTTCCTCTCCACCAGCAGCAACGTTTTGAGTTCCCCGTTGGCGTGCATCTCCTCTAAAATGTCGTGCCCCCCCACGAGCTCGCCGTTGAAATAAAGCTGCGGAATCGTGGGCCAGTCGCTGAATTGTTTAACCAAGTTGCGCAAGTTCCCATTGTTGGTCTCATCAAGCGTGTCTATTGTTTCGTAATCCACCAGCAGCTCATCCAGCATCGCACAAAGGCGGTGCGAAAACCCGCACTCCGGTTCCGCGCGCGTGCCTTTAATGAACGCGACTACTTTGTTTCCGTCCACGGCGTCGCGACACAGGTTAATGATTCGGTCGTCCCCGGTCTCGTTCCCGTCGCCCTTCGTGAGCCGCAAATTCGGCTTCGCGTCCCGGTTCTTGCGTTCCGTCCAAAGCGCGTTTCCCGAGGTGTTTCCTGGAGGGACTTTTTTGTCACCAGTAGTAGTACTGGCGAGGTGCTCCATCATCCAGGCTTTCCACGCTAGCTGCAACTCGGTTTTATTCGCCATCGGCAAACTCGCGCATCGCACAAAACCGCATTGTTTCGGGAGCTCAAACACGTGAAGCTTGACGCTGGCGGATACCTTCCGGGATAACCCGACGTACTGGATTTGTTGTTCACTGTCGTACACCGCGTACACACCAGGCGTGGCCGGGATTTCAGGGGAACGCACGCCGTCACCGAGGAGGGGGATCATGTTCGCGGAGCCGAGGGGAGGCACGGTTTCGCCGGATCCTTTTTCCGCGCCGGTTTCTTTTTCCGCGCGCGCGATGTTGAGTTTACGGCCACGGCCCACAGAAGCGACCCAGGCGTGGCTGCGGGAAGCTGTCGCATCTCTCCGGTCCCTGTGCGTCGCACATCGTACCACAGGACAGCACACCGCGTGTGCCACTGAGGCGCTCATCGGCCGGCGTGCAAGAACGAAGTGCCCGCGGATAAGGAAAAAGCCTCCCGAAAAAAGAAAAGAAAAGAAAAAGCGACGAAACTATATTCAGAGTCGGTGGCGCGGGTGGTCATCACGCGTACTCCGCGCGATGCGTGCGGATACCGCTCCCGTGACATTGACGGGCGTGGTGCGCAAGCGAAGAAGCCTGTCACGGCTTCTGGCGTTTATAGACCTGGAAACCGACGATACATCGACGGTAGCGTTAGTGGCGGACGGATGGTTTCTTCTCAAAACGATCGTCGCCGGCCTGCGCGTGCGCGTGACTGGGGTGTGGGAAACACCTTGTGAAACGCGCGGTGCACGTCTCGCGCTCGTCACCGACGGCGTGACGGTACTGGAAGACGTGCGCAGCGAAAACGCGTGGGAAAACGCATCCGCTTCCGCGGCGTGGCGCGCGCGCGTGAGGGAAACAGGCGCCAGCGCCGACACTACCGTGAATCTGATGGGCCCAGATTCGTTCGCAGAAGTGCCGACCGTCGCCGCGACGTACCCCACCATGTGCCTGTCCTGGTCGGATTTCGGTCGGTGCCCTGACCCTACCTGTTTGCGAAGACACGCCGCGAGTTCGCGGTGGGAAACGCAAAGACAGAAACGTGCGGAGGCGAGGAGAGCAGGGACCGGGGGGTGTCTTTCCGGAAACGCGCACGCGCGAAGAACCGAAAGGAACGAACTCGAACACGAAAACAAAAACGTGAACTCTGAAGCAGACGGCGAACACGGCGCTGCGGACGCCGCTAAGTCCAAGCACAATCTCGTGTTCGCGAAGTGGCTGGTTGATACATTCGGGGTTGCTAAGTTGAAAGGAGGGTCTAATGACACTACTAGGGGGGGCGTGGTTGACATCGCAGGTGGCCGAGGGTTACTCTCCTTCGAACTGGCGCTGACGCACGGCGTGCCCGCGACTTTGATCGAACCGAAGCCGCTTCCCGTGCTGAACAAAAAGTTAAGGAAAAGAATCAAGAAATGGCGGGTGTGGCGAGACGGGAGTGATAAAGACGGTCAGGTTTTTCAGGACTCCAGCGACAATGCACCGCACCGCTTTGACGACAAATCGCCTGATGAAACAAACCCTGTCCGGGTTATTTGCGCTTCGTTTCTTGGGATGGGCGACGGCGACGCGGATGACGCGAACGGCGAGAATGGTGAAAAAAACGAAAAACAAAAATCAACCGAAAAAACCGAATTGCACATTGCGATCGAATCCGCCGCCGTGCTCGTCGCGATGCACCCCGACCAAGCCACGGACTTTTTCGTCACGACCGCGTTGGCGTTAAAAAAACCCTTCGCGGTCGTGCCTTGCTGCGTGTTTGTTGGTCTCAACGAACACCGGAAACTGGCCGACGGAACCACCGTGGCGACGTACGACCAGATGATGGATTACTACCAATCCCTGCACCCTGAAATTCAACGCGAACGACTCCCCTTCCGCGGGCGACGAGACGTGTTGTTCAAACTGTGAGTTGGTGACGCATCATCAAAAACAGGTAAGAGAGTGGGAGGATAGCAGTGAGAATAACGTGAGGACGGCACGTTCAAAGTTACGAGTGATACACTGGTATTATCTTTTCGAACCGCGTATCAATAGTATAGTACAACAACAAAGCCGGTACGCTCAACTCGCGAACGCCTTCGCGACTGTTTTCGGTAGCGGCGTCTTTTCGGTTTCGCCGGGCGTTTCTTTTTTTCTGCCAGGCGTTTCGGTTTCGTCGCGCTCGCCGCCGACCGTCTTGCGCTTCCCCGACGATGGCGTACCCACGGGCGTCCGTCGTGTGTACGTCTTCAGCGGCGACAGTGACGTTTTTAAAGAGCCTCTGGACAAAGGCGTGGCGGATTTCGAAAACAAGTTCAACGGGGTTTTCGCGGGGCCGGCGGAGGTTGGTGTTTTTCGGGGCGTGCCTTCTGTTTTTTGCGGCGTCTCTTCTCGTTCTGTTTTTCTAGGCGTGGATGTTTTCGTTTTCGCCGGAGTCAAACTTCGCTTCACCGGCGTCACCACCGGGGATGTTTTCCGCGTCTCCAAGCCATCCTCGGCAGGGTCGTCGATTTCGGTTGAGATTGACTTTGGAAAGCCCCCATCCATTCGTCGCGCCCGGCAGACTAGCACGCATACGTTATCCGCGCTGTGTCGCATGCGCGCCAGCGTGGTGAGCGACTGCGATTGTTACACGAAAAGTGTCAGCCTTGTACAGGCAAACAGTGTGCCTGGATTTGGGAAAGGCCCAAGGCCGTACCTGCGCGACTCGGCGCGAGCCCCAGTAGTTGTCGTCGGCGCACTCGACGCCGCTAATCAAGTTGTCAGACCCTTTTGGAGTTCCAGATGAAACAACAGGGCCTAAGGAGCTGTTTCGCCTCTTTGCGTTTAACGAACCAGTCGGAGTGTGCTGTTTCGGCGAGTACCCGCTTCCGCCGACCGGGCCCGCCGGGACTGTTCTTTTTTTCTCAGCACCGACGCTCCCCTCGTTCCGTCGCCGTTTCGCCAACAACGGCGACGACGACGTTCGACACGTCGCGGTGGCCTGTGCCAACCGGTCGCTCTGCGCCACGTCGGTCAATCCGTCCGAACAAAGCACGAACGCGTGGTGGGCTTTTCCGTTTTGCCAGAAAAGTGTCAGTATTGTATGGTCAAACAGGGAGGCGGGATTTGGGAAATGCACTACGTACTTTCGTCCAGCCGTAACGTCTCAATCGCGGGTTCCGCTTTGACCATGCTTTTTATCCCGGCGTTGCCAAACGCGCGGCTCACCGCTAACACCCCCGCGGTTCTTGATACGCCTTGTACCACCCTCACGCTGCCCCCCAAACCCTCGATTCGGCTGCGTTCATCGGCTCGGGAAGGGCGCTGGTCGGTTGTTTCGAAAACCACCGCGCCTGTGGAATCCGCCACGACGCACCGGGAGTCACCCACGTTCGCGATGAACACCTTCGGCGCTGTTGTTGTCACCAACCGGGGCGCGGTGTCTGTCAGACTTCGGGGCAATGTATTGTCGATGCCGTCACGGTCAGTGATGGGACTTTGAGGCACAGGATTGTTTCCTGCGTCACCGTTGGTGATGGGACTTCGGTGCGGTGCGTTGGCAGGGTGATTCAGGGTACCGTCACCGCCGTCATGGGGAAAACCAGTACCGTCGTCACGGGCAGTACCAGCACCGGTAGTACCGTGTGTGCCGTCACCGCCAGAATTTCTCCCATCCGCCGCGTTTCCTCCCAACACGAACAGCACCACGACCGCGGTGCTTCCCGGTCCCGGGCCTTTGAACTTGCCCTCCGGTTTGGGAAACTTCTGGCAAATTTGTCGATCCAGGGTTTCGCAGCACTTCACCAGCGCCGCCACCGGGTCTTGTTCCAACTCGGGATCGCGGAACAACACGTCGCAGAAGTTCGTGGCGAGGTGCGAGGAAACTTGGTCGCCGCCGTGTCCGTCGAAAACGCCGAAGGCTACTATGTTTTTGGTGGAATCAGGGTGCCGCGCCGCGACCCACCGGTCCTCCGCGTGAAAAAGAACGTGTCAGTCTCGCGTGGGAAATCGAAATCGTCGTTTTCGTCGGCGGAACGCGGTGATTGGGAAACGCCCTTACCTCCATGCGCGGCCGCCCCCCGATAATCGCGCTGACGTCGAACTTGACTTCCCAATCGTCGCCTAACGAGAACGGCTCGTTGACCGAAACGCCTCCCCGCAGCACCCCCCACTGCGGGTCTTTGTTGCGGCGCGCGGATGGCATCATGGTGCGGTGCCTAGATTCAAGTCTGACCAACAACGCGTCTTTCCAGTCACTTCTTTCCAACAACCGGCTGTCCTGTCACCCCGCCTGTCCTCCTCGCAAGCACCGCGGCTTCGAACTGGTTGAACCGTTTTTCCTTGTAGTGCGCCTCTACCTTCTCCTCGATCCAGAAACCGAGCGCGCCCCCCACCAGCGTGAAACCCACGAGCAGAACCTGTTTGTTCACGCCGGCCATTCCAGGCACCCGCGGGAATGTCGCGAACGGCTCTTCCCAGATGAAAAGATGAAGACACTCGCGGTGCGTTCGCGGTGTCGCGACGCTCGTGGGAACTTCGCGGGGTCCACGCAGGCGCAGGTGCGAACGATGTGCTGTGCGATACCACCGGAGGGACGAGAGTGGCAGACAAGCGCGACGCGGAGTGCCAAGCCACCTTGGCGAAGGGGGGTGCGTGGAACCTTCGCCCGTTTTCGAATAAATATTTCCCGACTGCCGTTTCGTGCTTTCGTCCTTTTCGTCCGACTTTTTCCATTCCGCCCGCGCCTCTCCTTGGCAGGCAGTTCAAGGCGCGCATCGTGGGTGCGCGCGCCGCGAAGCGCACGATGGGACGCGGTCGAGGCGCGCGTGTTGAGAACACACGGCGCGCGCGGGCTGTGTTAGCGGTAGTGGTGACGTTGGTGATTGGCTTGGGGTGTCGCGGCGGTCGGAGGGAGGATGGGGAGCGCATTGTGTCGTCTGCGTCTCTTGCCGATGTCGAAGCGGTGTTCGGGCGCGAGGCGCTTTATGGCAAGCGGCGGACACGTCACACGTCACACATTAGCGGCACGTACGGGACGTACGACCAACACTCACATCACGACCATCACGGCATCCGGCACAAATCCACGGAGCCGGGTCGGTCACACGTTTCAGACCCGCCGTACGACGCGCGAAGGGCGGCCAGTTATTTCGCGACGATGGCAAAGTACAAAGCCGCGGGGCTCGACGGTTTGGGCGGCAGGACGGTTCGAACGGGCGATTCGCGGGTACGCCGCACGAAAGCCCTGCCGTCGGGCAAATTAGCGTTCATGTTCCTCACGGACAAGGTGATGCCTGGGTGGGAGGCGTGGGGAACTTTCTTCGCAACCGCGAGTGACGACGAGTACAACGTGTACGTCAACGCGAACCCGGGCGTCGCGAATGCGCAAAAAGGTATCTTCGCGAATAAAGTCATAAAACACTCAATCGCGACGACCTGGGGAACGTTTTCCATCGTCGAAGCCACGATAGGGTTGTTGAGGCACGCGCTGGCGCAGGACATGGAAAATGAGCGGTTCATTTTAGTGAGTGACAACACGTTGCCGGTGGCGAGCTTTCAGAGCGTGCGTTGTACTTTACTCGCGGAGCGCCGGAGTTTAATCAACGCGTGCGACCTTACGAAGCACGACCGCGAGGCGAAGGTACGTATTGGGCCTTTCCCGAATCCCGCCTCCCTGTTTACTGCCCCTCTGTGACTATTTACTTTTTACTACTGGTAACTCTTACCAGTCCTGGTAACAGTTACGAAGTCACACTACGGTACCCTGTCCAATCCCTCATACAAGTTACGAACATCACGAAAGACTGACGCTTTCTTTTATTCGTCTCAGAGCACTTCCGGGCACGATTCCCTGATTCGCATGCCGCACGACTTCCCGCCCTGGCTCAACTCCACGGTGTGGCGAAAGTCCTCGCAGTGGTTCGTTTTGAACCGGAAGCACGCGCACGTTGTGTCCACCGGCGAGCTCTCGATGAAAGTTCGTGACGAGTTTCAGGGAAAGTGCGTCGCGCCCGTCTCGCCCGGGGTGCGTATTTCCCACTCACCATGCACCGCCTCTGCGACGGCCCGTACAAGACTGACATTTCTTTTTTTACAATCAGGTCAAGCAAACGCACCCAAACGCGCGTTCGTGTTACGGCGACGAGCACTACTTCGCCACCGTGTTGGCGACGCACGGTTTAGATTACGAAACAACCTGTTCCGAGGGGGTGACGTTCGTGAACTGGGAAACGTACGAAAGCGGGCACCCGAAAGATTTCAACTCCGTTTCTCAATTCTTAAGCGAGCGCGATACGCGGCCGCGGGTCGCGCTGATGAGCTGCGGAGGAAGGCTCGACCCGCCCGCCGGGAGCTTGGAGTTGGGTTATTTGGAAACCACCGGCTGTGCTGCTGCTGCGGAGGGCGAGACAATAGAGGAACAGGAAGAAGGAATAGAAGGAATAGACGGAATAGAAGGACGGATAGAAGGAACCAAAGGAAAAAATGACGCCTTCGACGACGAGTCGGACGAACAAAAAATAATTCCAAACTTCGGCGAGTGTCTCTTCGCCCGGAAGTTCGCGGACGCCGCGTTTGCCGATTTCGGTACCCACTGGGGGAAAACAATAGGCGCGTAGGGTTTAGAGGGTTGGACGTGTCCGGGTGTTATTTATAACAAAAATCCCTTGGATACAAAACCTTTCCACACTGCTGCCTTTATCCCACAAGAGTTGGCCCGATATTTGCGAGCCAGCATCCACGTTACTTCATTTCTTAATACCCTCTCGTACCTTCCCTCTACTTCTTCCTAGCGTCTCGTTCTGCGACTAGGTTCAGAACCTCGTTGACCAGCTTTTCGTTCTCCATCGCGGCCATTCCCTGTCGCTTGGCTTGCCCGACCACGTACCCGTTGAGGGAGTCGGTTTCAAGCGCCCGCCCCGCGTCGAAATCCATCTTCGTACTCGGGAAGTGCTGGCCGTAGGAGGCGAGGCCGTCGAAGACCACGGCGTGAAAGTCGTCCGGCACCAACGCAAACGCATCGGCGTGCGGATGTTTAAGAACCTCAATAAACTCAGAATATAAAACCTCCATCCGGCCCCGGTGCTTCGCGAGCAACCCGTCGCAGTCGCAGTCGCCCACGATTGACAAAAGGTTCGCCACGCCGTTGATGAAGAACTTCCGGATCAGCCCGTAGGGGAAGGTAGGGTCGGCTTTGCCTTTAATTCCGGATGCTTCCAAAAGAAGTTCCACTTTCCTCGCGTCCCCCGTGTCAGGCATGACCCACGGCTTTTCTTCGTTTTTGACGTGGATTTTCGTGACTTTTTTGGTCGCGTCGCGCGGATCGTCTTCCTCCACGAAGTCGTACGACTGCGGAATCACGACGCGCACCGAGTTTTCGAAAAGTGGCGCGACGATACCGTTGTGCACCAGAATCGTGATTCCGCTCGTAATGTTGTGCGCATCCAGCTCGGCCCTAACGTTCGCCAGGTCGTACGTCTTGACGGATACAAAGGTAAAGTCGAAAACGCGATTGGCAAACCGCTCGTAACCTCGCACGAAGGTCACCCCCGCGTCGCGACACATCGCATCAACGAAGGGCTGCATCTTGGAAACCCCGCGATCCGCAGGGCTGCCTTTCAACACAACCTCCCCCGTCGTCCCCGCGCCCTTGAACTTACACGCAACGTAAGTCCCGACCCTACCGCCGCCCACCACGAGCACGGATGGTAATTCGGCACGCATCTTTTGTCTTTTTTGTGGCTTCGATCGCGGATGAAGATGACACCGCGGACGGAACGACCACGCGCTTTTCGGGTTTCGCTGGTTAAGAACAGCTTTCGCGGTTTCTGCTCTGCAAGCGCGGGAAGACGGGAAGACTGTCGGGCAGGTACGAACACGACGCCTGTGCGCGTGACAGTGATGGCCCTTCAAACCAAAAAGGGAAGACACGAGACAAGACACGCGTAAACTGACCGAAAATGACGAGCGGCTGAGAGAAATGCAGTTCTGCGCAGGTGCTGACACTTTTTGACGTTGGCGGCTCCACTCTAAACATGTGGTATCGACGCGAGGCATTCACGGTACCCTGACCGATACAAGTACGAAGAGACTAGGATACCGCTCGTAACAATACGGTATTGTGGCTAAATGCGCATACGACGCGCAAACCCACTTATTACGCGCCTCCCTTCGCGACCCGTCGGTCGGTTTCGCGCTCCAGGGTTCGCCGCAGAAACGCCTCGCCCAGCATATCCTTCGCTGACGTTCCCCACTCCAGCGAGCATTTCGTGACGTCCTCAATCGCGTTTGGGTGAATCCCTAGGAACAGCTTAGCGAGCGCGCGCACGGCGTTGGCGACGCGTCCGATGCGTTGTCGGTGTTCCGCGCATATCACGCGACGGCCTTTTTTGGCGTCCATCTCGTCGTCGTCGTCGTCCGCGTTTCGTTTTCGTTTTCCGTCAGATTCGGTTTCATTCTCCTCGCCCTCCTTCGCGCTCGTCGCTTTTGAAGGCGCGCCAACCCACACGAACCCGTTGCATCCGAGAAGCACCTCCACTTCGTAGTGTGACCCTTCACTCGAACTCTTTTCGGTACCATCATCACCTTTCGTGTCACCGGTGGCATCCCCGAAAACGGCACCCGCGTCGACTTGGTGGAAGTGCCGCTTCACGCGTTTCACGAGCGTGGGCGGCGCCCTGACGAGCTGCCCGTTCACCAGCCGGCCGTACTTCAAACTCCTGGTATGCAGCGCCACCGCGCCGTCCGCGTAGAAGGACTGCACTTCCGCTGACACTAGGTCGTTTTCCGCGTACAAAGCGCGCATGTTGAGCTCATCCAAATTGTTCCGCCGGCGCTGCGCTCCGCCTGGCAGGTGCACGGCGCCGAGCTGCAGAATCGCGTGTTGCCGTCCCCCAATCTCGAGTTTCCACCGCTTGCCCGCGATGTCCACCACCCGCCCCAAAACGACGTCGCCGGTTTCAGGGACGTACCTGGTGCGCAGTGGCCGGACGGACACTAGCTTGTTCACGCGTTCCACGGTGCCGCACACCGTGGCCAGCAACCGGCCGTCCGCCACCCGCGTCCCATGGCCGCGCAGGAAACCATCCTCCACATCAACGCCCTCGATGGTATCACCGGGAGTCACGAAGATGGCGTCGCCGGAGGCGCCTGTTTTGGGTTGGGTGGGTGGGTGGAGGGGGGGGGGGTTGGGTGGTTAGTTGTGTGTCCGTAAGCGCGCGTCCGGTACCCGCGGTACGAGCGACTGCAGGTACACGAGTACCTGTGTTACCTGAGGTACGACCGTGGTACATGAGGGACGACGACCGCTGGTGGAAAGCGCTTTAGCGGCGGTGGGCGGCGGGCGGGTAATGGATGCTCGCGTGTGCCGGCCGGGTTCGGGGAACACAAACACGCACCAGGCGCGTTTCTCAGGGTAGCGCTCGCGCGGCGAAGTCCGCTCGGGACCTCGCCGCCGGTTATGTCGATCGAACCCATGCGTGCCGTACACAGGGGGTTGGTCGCGGCGCGCGAGTCCAAAGTGAAGTTTTGGTGCGAAGGACGACGAGAAAAAGGTGAAAACAGAGAATAAACAGAGCAGCAGTCAGTCCCGAACGCGTTATCCAGCCTTTTAGAGATCCTTTTTCCACCGATGGTGGATGGATGGCTTCGATCGCGTCTTCACATCCATTCGCGCGACGTCGTCGGCGATAGGTAGGCCCTCTTCACCGAAACTCGGGAGACGCAGTCTTGTTAGTTCACGCAGATGTCGGCCACCGCGCGCTTCGCGCCGCTCACGGCGCCCAGCCTCGGCGCTAGGCGCGCGGATGGGCGTACGCAATTCAGCAGGGTTTCGCCGAGGCGCGCGGCGCCGGCGCGTGTAGTGACGGTCGCGAGCATTCCCCAGCAGCGCGGCGGTGAGACGAAAGGTACGCGTCTGCGCACGATCGCGCTTGACGGTTTTTGACAAGCTCCAAACGACGCAACGCAACACGCCTCGTCACCTCACGCACCCCCTGGTGCTTACCCCCGCGCGGTGCTGACCGTCCCGTCGTCCCCGTCCCTCCGACACCATCCAATTTCCGATCGCCCCGTCTCGCCAACAGTCGTTCGCCAACCCATCGAGTCCCGCGACGCCATTCGCATGGGCATCCCTTCCAAAGGCCGCATGGCGGAGGACACCATGGACCTCCTCGCGGATTGCCAGCTCAAAGTCCGGAAGATCAACCCGCGGCAGTACGCCGCGGAGATCCCCAACGTGCCTGGGATGGAGGTGTGGTTCCAAAGAGCTACGGACGTGGTGCGCAAACTGATCAGCGGCGACGTGGACATTGGGATCGTGGGGTATGACATGTTGCGAGAAATAGGCAACGAGGACCCGGATTTGGTGGTGGTGCACGACGCTTTGGGGTTCGGCGGGTGCCACCTCGCCGTGGCGGTGCCGAACGCGTGGGAAGACGTGAACTCGCTGCGTGATTTGATGAACGACAAGCGCTTCACGAAGGAACGACCGCTGCGCGTGGTCACTGCGTACATGAACCTCGCGGAGCAGTTCTTCCGGGAACAAGGCATGACGCACGTGGTGCTGAGCACCGCGGACGGCGCGTTGGAAGCCGCGCCCGCGATGGGCGCGGCAGACTGCATCTTGGATTTAGTATCCTCAGGTACCACGCTCAGGGAGAACAACTTGAAGCAAATCGAGGGTGGCCGTGTTTTGGAGTCGCAAGGGTGTTTGGTGGCGTCGCGAACCGCGTTGTTGGAACGCCCCGGGACCCTGGAAATCATCCACGAAATGCTAGAAAGGCTTGAGGCGCACCTACGAGCGGAAGGGCTGTTCATGGTCACCGCGAACGTCCGGGGAAGCAGCGCGGAGGAGGTGGCGACGAAGCTGGTGACGAACGGCGGACAGCTGCTGAAGGGTCTACAGGGCCCCACGATCTCGTCCATCTACACCCCGTCCACGGACGGCACCGCATCGAAGGAAGGCTCGTTCTACGCCGTGTCACTGGCGGTGCCGAAAACTCGCATCTACGAAACCGTGAAAGAGCTGCGCAAGAACGGCGGAAGCGGCGTGCTGACCTTCCCCCTGACCTACGTCTTCGACGAAGAACCGCCGCGGTGGAGCGCCCTGATCAACAACCTCGGCTTGGACGCGAAGGATTACGAACACTTGAAGATCCAGTAGACGGGTGAGTTATAAGCCCGTGAGACAGGTGTGGTGCTTGGCGAATTCGGTGTAGGGTACGCAAAGCATGAATGCGAGTCCCGGTAAATCATAAATGCATCGAGGTTTCATCAATCTTGTTCCTTCTCAAGGAAAAGGTCCGGTCCTATGTAGTCGTTCTGTCCTCATCACGCGCTCCACGCGTTCTTGGCGGGCGTTTTCGTCCTCGCGCTTCGCCGGGTGGGGGACGTGAGGTCCGTCGCGTTTGTCGCTGCTTTGGGCGTCTTTGAGGATTTCGGGGTCTTTCCGGTTGTTTTCTTGGGCTTCGTGGGAGTGACGTGTCCGTCAAGCCTCGTGCTCACGCGTCGCGCGCGCCCCGATTTCCTCACGCCCGACGAATCGGACTTGAGCAAAGTGGCGAACAAAAACACGAGCTGCACGCACATCCCGAGGCCGAGCACGCCGATGGCGACCACGGCGATGACCGTGGCGGGGTCGGACATGTCGAGCTTGTCGAGTTGCATGGTGACTGCGAGTGGGTTACGCAGAGATGGGGCCGGTGCAGGTGAGCGGGGCGAATACGCATGTAGTCAAACTCTTCAGAAATAGTGAAGGTCACGTGCTTTCGGTGGTGTTCGAAGACGCACGAGAACGGAACGTGCGGTGTGACAATCGGCCGGCCGTTGAAACGACGCGAATGCGAATGTGGAAAATGCAGACGCAAAGGGGAGCCGGCTACGCCACGAACGCGTGTGGGGTCGCACCTAAACGCGATTGGCGCGAAGTAACCTGGTGACGTGTGGCGAACGTCGCGTCGCGTGTGGCGTCGCGCGTATTGACGCGTGGGGACGGGGAGCGCGGGCCCAAGAGGAAGGATGTAGCCTGGCGTTTTTTGCAACGGCTATGGTCTGAAACTTTTCGCAACCACGCGTTGAAAAAGAAAGGCACCTCCAAGAAAACACCGGTGGAATCAATCGCTCGTCTCATCACTCCACCGGTGCGCACTCCCGACGCGATGCGCGCGTCCGTGGTCCGCGGCGCGTTTCTCGTGGCATGTCTCGCGCTCACGGGGACGCCCGTGCCGGTTGGGGCGTTGCACCGCGACCAAAGTAACGGCGGCATCGACATGAGCGCGTTGCAGATTTCGGAAACCGCCGGGTGCAAAGTGGGCACTGCGGGTTGTGAAGTCGTGTCCCCCCTGCTCACGGTGGAGGTCTCTTCTGGTTTGGTGGACGCAAACGGCACGCCAACCCCCCCGACCGTGATACACGACGTGACCGGCGGTGCCGCACGAAACCACGAGGACGCGTTTTTCGTGTGGCTCGTCCACCCCCCGTCCTCGTTCTGGGTGAACCTGGCGCCGACCGAAGCAACCCGAGTCGTGGACAAAGGTTTGGGCGCGACTGACGTGGGGAAGGTGTTACTCGAAGCGGATTTGCTTTTAAAGAAAACCGCGGCGGAGCTGCTGCACCCCGATCACACGCTTGGCGGTGCGTTCTGGAACCAGTTATACGGCTGGGTCGGGACGCGACCGGCGAAGCTGTGCCACTCCTTCAGGCAGTGGATCGTGCCGGGGGTCGCGCGGTTGCAGCAAACGGAGGAGGAATTTGACGACGAAGAAACCTCGCAATCGGACGCCTCGCACGTCGAGACGCTGAAAACGGATGGCGAACCCAACCACCCCGAGCGACGCAAGGTAAGAAAACTGAGAAAGAAACTCCTACACGTCCTGCGCGCGCCCCTTGTCGTGCGCCAGGAGTCCGCCTACGCAACCGCCGAGTTATCCGAGTTCGCCTCAATCGCGGCGGGCGCGGACGGCGCCGCGCGCGAGATGTGCGCGGGCGCCGACGAAAACGCGCGCCACGAAGCGAGCCGTTTGTTCGAGTTAATAATTCTCCCCGAGCTTGAGAGACGGGTAAACCACTCGCCCGAGTACGAGACGTTGCGCGCGGTGTACCTGTGGAGGGTGGTTGGCGAGTTCTTTAGGAGCGGGGGGATGGATTTGTTGGAGGAGGAGGAGGGTGAAGCGAATGAGAAAAAGAGTGAATCGAAAAAACAATCCTGCGACGCGCGGTCGGGTGCGGACGAAAAAGACGAGACCTCCGACGACGCGTGCGAAGACGCCGCGGTAAAAAAACGCGCAAAGAACAAGAAGCGCATAGAGCAATTAGTCAACACGTTACGCCCTGACGCTTTTTCCAAGCAGTGGCAAAGGGACACGAAAAGCGATTCATGGACCCCCCAGGGCGTGTGGGATCGGTACGTCGCGAGCGCGCGAATCGGGGAGTTTTCGGTATCGCGCAACGTCGAACACGAAACCGGCGACGTTTTCCGCCGGACCTACTTCCACGGAGGTATCGACCTGAGACGCGTGTCGTTTTGCGAGATCGCGCACGATGGGCCCGGTGTGCCGCTTTGGTGCGACTTAAATTTGGAGCGAGACATGTTGGAAACCGGGTCCGTATCCCTCGTCGCGTCGAGTGCAATCAAAGCCGGGTGAAATTAAAAAAACAGGTTCGTCAACCCGCGATCCATCGTGTGTCTTCGAATCTGCGCGGTATCAAGTCCCCGAACGCGGTTTTCGGGCCTGCGCACGTATCTCCCGTGTGGTGCGAACCTTGTTTGAAATCGAGGCCGGCAGTGGCATCGTCGGTGCCGTGCTTTTCGATATCCGCATCGCGCTTCATCGCGCGCATCGTGTTTTTGGCCTTGAAGTCGCAGTTGAAATAACTCACGCCTTTGCCGTCGCCCGGTATGACCACGGACCGGAACCGGCCACCCTCATTTGTGTCCAACTTGAAGATGTTGTCGTGGTGCGCCTTGATCGGAGCACAGAACCTGTCGTGGTTCGTACCACTCATGCCGTACCCCACTGCGCTCCAGAAATCCTTCAAACAAATGCACGCGGACACCGCGGCTGGTTCTGTCCAGAAGTCAACATACACCACGAAGTCCCAGAGCCGGAGGCTTTGTACCGAGCCTCGCCGCGCCCCCCTGGACCGAAACCGGCACCCTGCCAACTGCCACCGCGTGTTGCGCGCACTGCCACATCCTGCGGCACAACAGGTCCATGCGTTGCGAAAGGATTTCCATGGAGCGGTCCCTCCAATACGCCTCGCTCGATCCATCCGGTGCCTTTTCGCCGAGTCGCCGGTCGATTCGCGTTTCCATGTCCCCCCCCGCGCAGCATTTCTTGTACTTCTTCGCGCTGCCGCACGGGCACGGGTCGTTGCGCGCGGGAGGCATCGCGGATGTAATCACGTGGGACGAAATGTGAAGGCTAATAACAACACAAAAACGAACGTAGTGCGAAAAGTTCTGTGACCAAATGCGCGGCGGAGACCATCGTACGCGAGTGTACTCGTACCCTTATGTACAAATAGCTACTGAACAGCTACTTACCGCTACGTGTACTGACGTGTCTCTTTTTCGGTTCGGTTGTGCACACACGGCCGTTCGTCCTGTTAAACAGGCACCGCGGTGTCCACCCCGGCGGGCCGTCCCCCAGGTGACACCAACACCGACGGCTTCGGTAGGTCCGCCGAAGGCCGGAACGAGTACCGGCTGCTCGTTCCCAGCCGCCCGAGCTGCGCTTCGTTGACCTGGCCGTTGAGCCAGGTGATCATCTGCTGGTTTGACGCTAACAGGGCTTGGGATTCCTCAAGCTTTCTTCGCTGGTCATCGACTCGGTTGGTTAACGACCGGATTTCACCGTTCGCGGCGTCCGTGGTCCGCGCCGCCTCCGCCCGTTGCCGGACCGCCACGTCAAGCGCGCCCTGGCGTTCGCTTAGCAGCGTTTCTTGCTGCGCGATAACCGCCGCTTTCAGCTTCGCCTTCGCTTTCGCGCTTCGCAGCTCCGCTTGAAGTCGCTCGATGATCTGGTTGCCTTTTCTGATTTCCCCCGCGGACGCGCTGACCCGGTCCTCAGCTCGCACCGCGGACGACCGCGACTCTTCAAGCGCCTTTTCGTCACTCGCCTTCGCCGTCTCCGCCGCCACCACCCTCGCTTTCAATGATTTCATCAACTCTTCCTTATCCACCAGCTGCACCTCCAGCCACTCCACGCGCATCCCATTGGACTGGCTGCTCTTGTCTTTTTCGTTCAAACCCTTGTCCAGGTCCTTGTTCGCCGCTCGCAGCGACTTGAGCTCTGCCCGAGCCTGCTCAAGCGCGGCCTCCGCGCTCTGCGCGCGGCTCGACGCGTCGCTGAGTTTGCTATCAAGGTTGTACTTCAGTTCCATCAGCTCGCGCGCGCGCGCGTCCAGTTCGTTGTTCCGGCTCGTCAGCGAGTCAATCGAGGTTTTGAAGCCAAACTCACTCGCACTCCGCTCACCATCCATGCGCGTCTTCGTGTTCTCAAGCTCATCAAGCGCGTGCCGCTTGAGTTTCGCGGCGAGCTCGTCCAGCCGCGCTTGCGCTGTTTTCTCAGCGTCCTTTGCGGCTTCTTTTTGCGTAAGCGCTGAGATAAAGAAAAGAAAGTGTCAGTCTTGTATTGGCAACCACTGTGTAAGGATTTGGGAAATGCAAGATGTACCTTCCCCGGACGCGGCCGCCACCTCCGCTCGTGCGTCCTTCAGTTCCTCGGAAGCGTCTCCGTGAGACCTGCGCCACACGTCCCGTTCACCTTTCACGTCCATCAAGCGCGCGGCGAGGTACTTTTTGATACTCGCGTCGTCGCCCGGGGCGAACCGCAGCGAGATGTGCGACAAGTGTTTGAACTTGTTCGTCTCCACCACCCCGAGCGCGCTTTCGTCCTCCGCCTCGGCGCCCAGGCGTAACACCGCCAGGAACTTGGGGTTCAGCTCACCTTTGCTCGCCACGCACTCCTCCAACAGCTCGATGAACTGGTCAGGGAACTGGTGGAAATCAACCAGAATCGACTGCTCCACCTTTAGCGACGCGAAATCCTCCTCCGAAACCTCCATGTGGTGGAAAAAAAATGGGTCCGAATCGCTGGTTACTTGGACGCGGAGCATCTGTGTGGTGTGTGGGTGTGTGCGCAGCACGAGGAGCGGGAGAGGTACAGGGTCAGTGGATTGCAACATCGCGACACGTGCGTTGACGAAGCGCGACGAGAACGCGTTCCGTACGACGGCGCGGAGGTCAACCTACCTTGCTTTGCTTCGTCGGGTTGAGCCCCAACAAGATTCGAACCGTGAGATTCTCCATTTTATCGGATGCGCCATCGGGGCCGCCCTTGACGCAAACGGGGACCTCCTTGTTGAACAAGTTCGTGGCGTTCTCCACGAACGACGTCTTCCACGACGAGGGGTCACCCTCGATGACGTGGGAAGACGTGGGCTGGTGCGTCATCGCGCCGCACGACAATGCGTGGGCGGACCGCCGGACGAGAACAAAGGAGAATGTGGAGTTTGAATTTTCTCTCGACTCGGCTCGAGTCGGTGGTTTAACTCAAGAGAATTAACTCGTCAAATTTCCCTTTCCTCGTGTCCACCTTTTACCATCAGTGTCGCCGGCGCTTGTCGGCGGTGCTCCTCCCTCCCAAGGGTCCGTCGGGAAGGGTCTCGATGGACCCTTCCACGCTTCTGGAGACCTTCCGGCGCGACGGCATCGTCGTTCTGGATGGTGTATTGACCGGTGCGGCGCTGGAGAGCTTCCGGGAACAAGTCAGCCGCGAGTTGACAACGCCGTGCATCCCTCCCGAAAGCGGCACGCCCGAGGGTGTGCGTTTATCGGACGCCACGACCTGGCCGAGTGGGTCGCAGCGGCGGGTAATCGAGGTTGTGCCTCCCGGGGTGGGTGCGCACTGGGGGGCGTTGAGCACGTCGTCCGCGTTAACCAAAACCCTGGACGTGTTGCTCGGGTCAAATGCGTGGGACCTGCCGAACAACCAACCGCACGGGGGCAAATGCGAAACGAGACACTGGTACTGCCCGGTCGTGTTCCCCGAGGGCAGTGGAAGTGATACTAAAACTAATAAAAATAGCGCCGACTGGCGCCGAGGCGACGTGGGCAAGAATGATAACCAGTGGTCCCCGCAGGAGGATGCGAAGTTGCACGCCGCGAAAGCAGCCGGTTTATCCTGGGAGTTGGTCGCGCACGAGGTCGGCGGCGGCCGAACGCCGAAGCACTGCCGCGAACGGTACGCGCCGCCGTGGACGGCAGAACAAGACTGTTTGCTAACCGAGCTGTGCAACGCGCACCACTTGTCGTGGCAGGTCATCACGCACAAAATGCAACATGCGCGCGCGTGTACCAAGCGGCAGGTGCGCGAGCGGTGCGGAGCGCTGCAAAAGGCAAAAGCGTCAAAAGTGCGTGACGGCGAACAAGACGCGGATACGGCTTCCACGACCACAAAAAACGACCCCGCAGAAACCACCAAACCTGATGCATCCACTTTGTGGCACCCCGTGAACCGACGACGCGTGCGTAACAAGGGGTGGCACGTGGACATCGGGCCCGGGTTTCCCGTCGACGCGCCGCGAGTTTTAACGGGCGACCCGAAACAAGGTCCGTTTTTTTGCGTTTCCCAAATCCGTCCGACTGTTTGCCGATTGTCCGCCCGTAATTACTGTTTACTACATACATCACAAGTAGACTGTTTGCCCATACATTCTACTTGTACACTCAAGACTGACACTTTTCTTTTTTATCTCGGAAGGCGTCGTCGCGCTGGTGCTTCTTTCCGATTGGGAACCGGGCGGCGGCGGCACCGCGTTTGTTAAAGGGTCGCACGTCTGGGTTTCTGAATTTTTGAAGAGTAAACACCCAGCCGGCGTGACGCACCAGGAACTGAACCAGTGGGCGATCAAAACTGTGGCGGACGGGGTGAAGGACGGTTTGTTACCTCTGGAGTACGAGGTGGCTGCTCGGGAAGACGCTTTGAATTATTCAAAGAACGATTCAAACGATTCTGAAAAAAACAAAAACAATCGTTTGGGCGTCATCTCCCAAATCACAGGCCGTTCCGGGTCCGTCGCGCTTTTGCACCCGTGGCTCGTGCACTGCGGCACGACGAACGTTTTGGCGACGCCGCGGCTGATGGCGAATGGGATGGTTTGCGTGAAACAGGACGCTTTCGAAAAACAAGGCGGCGTGAGGGTTTTGTTTGGTTTACCGAAACTGGACCCGGACCCGTTTTGGGAGGGCAAGGAGGTTAAGGAGAAATCAGAAACTGAAGAAGGCGCTTCGCCGCCTGCGGAACACGACCCGAAACGCGCGCGCGTCGGCGACTCTCCGGAAAGAAACGCCAAAGAAAGTGAAGAAACACCCGAAACACTGTCTTCTGGTCTTTCCTTTGAAGACGCGCTTGGTGTCGCGTCCTGTGCCGCGAAAGCCTGCACGCACGCGAACCGTTTACAAAAACCAGACCCGAGTCTTCCGGTGGTCTCCATAATCGTCCCCGCGCACGACGCCGCGCCGTGGCTGGACGAGTGCTTCGCTTCCGTGTTGGCGCAAACATACTGTGGTGCGATACAAGTCAGCGCGTACGACGACGCGTCCGGGGACGACACGCCGGTTGTTCTGAAAGCCTGGGCCGAGGTACTTTCAAATGTCGGAATAGACGTCAAGATGTCGGGCAGTCGGTGGGGAGGTTTTCGTGTCGGCGTTGCTTCCGGGGGGGAAAACACGTCTCGTGGTATTTCTGCAGGCGCAAATCCTTTCGAGGTTCCTTCTACGGAGACAACGCATGGCAACGAACCACGTATAATAAAACCGGGGGGGATCGGCCACGGCAAGAACAAAGCGGTTTCGCAAAGCACCGGTCCGGTTTTGGTGTTCCTTGATGCGGACGACATCATGACCCCGACCCGCGTCGCGGCGCAAGTCGCGGTCCTCCAGAAAAACGAAAACGCAATCGTCGGCGGAACCTGGTACGTATTGGGCCTTTCCCAATTCCAGGCACACTGTTTGATGACCTGTGTGGAGTGCAGTCCTCAAGTCTTACCACTACACTACGTGCATCAGAGTTAAAGACTGTTTGCCCACTGTATATTAATCCCCAAGACAAGACTCGGGACTGACCCTTTTCTTTTTTACAAAAAGGGTGCGGCACCCGCGCGGCTCCACGGAGCACTACGAGCGTTGGGCGAACACTTTAGCCGACCCAACCGGTTTATGGCTGGAGCAGTTCCGAGAAACAACCGTGCAGATGCCCACGTGGTGCATGGGCCGTTTGACGTACGATTCCGTGGGCGGGTTCGACGAAGTCGACCCGCGCCTCGGCGAGGGCGAGGATTTGGTTTTTTTTCACAAACACATCGACAGGTTTGTGGAAAAAAAACACAACGGCGCGGTTCCTAAAGTCAATCAACTCACGGAACAAAATACCCCGCTGCGACGTGCCGGTGCGTGTCACGAAACGCCCTTGCTACTGTACCGCTGGTCCCCTGAGTCCGGCACCAGCCGAGTCTCACGGCAACGGCTTTTGGAAATCAGAAGCGGCGCGTTTCAAAGGCGCGTGCTCGCGCAAAAAAGCTGGCGCCAATTTATCGTCTGGGGCGCCGGACGCGACGCCAAGGCGTTTGTGAACTCGCTAACCCCGCAGAATCGAGGGAAAGTTGTCGCGATGCTCGACGTGGACGAAAATAAGTGCGGCAGGAGTTACTCAAACCACCGGTGGAATGATTCGAGTCAGGGCAAAGACTCTGCGGTACCTGCTTTGTCTATACCCGTCGTGTTCTTCTCGACGCACGCGGCTTCTGAAAAAAAACGAATGGAAAGTGCAAATGAATTTCCCCCGATTCCAATCGTGGTGTGCGTCGCGAAGCGCCGGAAAGGACCGGGGGAGGAGGGGGACTTGGAGCGGAACGTGGGGACGATTCCGGGGCTGGAAGAGGGGGAAAGCGTTTGGTACTTCATGTAGGTAGGTAGGGGGTGGGGTGAGTAGTAGTGATATGTAGTGTTGTGTTAACCGAGAAAAAATGCACAGTTCGTTCGAGTGCAGCTCGCTCATCTGCTCGTCCTTTTCGCAGTGGAGTGGGCGGTGGCGAACGGCGTACCCGAATAGTCAGAACAACTCACGCGGTGATTTGAAAAGCCCTAGACTATCATCACCACAAAATTTACGGTTTTAGTATTCCCTTCTCCACCAGCGTTTTCAACACGTCCGCGCAGTTTTTCCGGATGTACGTCTCGAGCTTTCCGCCGGTGGCTCCTACGTCTTTTAGTCTCAACTTTTCCGCCACTCGCTCCACTAACGAATTCGCCTTTGCGATTTCAGCCACTGAGCCGCAAAGCACCTCGACTTCCACCACACAGTGTCCGAACGACGCGGCGTCGATATCGATTGACGCGCCGTCCAATTTCAGCTTAACGCGGTTCGTGGTGAACGTCGCGAAGGACGTTATGCCGAGGTTTTGCATCGACGCTTCCAGTTTTAATAAGTCATCATCTTCCGTCTTCTCACTGCTCTTGACATCTTCGATCTCGTCGTCACTACTACTGTCTCTTGGTTCTAGTTTAAGTACCTTTTCTATCTCGACCAAGCACCCTTTCGGCCCTTCCACTTCCCGGAACACGCTTCGCTCGCCTCCGCTGCGTTTGTCGTCCCCGGGAATTGGTACTTTTATTTCCCAAATCGCATCTCGTCGTCGCAGCCACACGTCGTGTGCGGTGAGGTCACACGTTTCCGTGTCGAAGTACGTGTCCGTGAACGTTACAACTGCTAGCTCGGTGCCTCCCAGACCTAGGACGCGGGCTCGGAGCAAATCGACGCCGTCATCCGCGGCGTACTTGCGCTCCACTTCGATCTGATCGGGGGTCGTCGAAACCATCACCGTGTTTCGGGAAGACACGCTTCGCCACGTTTGCCCACGCGAAACACCGCGCTTGTGCGAGGACGTTAATCGTGAGTGTACCGGGATTCTGGGTGACGCAGACGCCATCGCGGCGTGCGGCATCGCGCGAGCGCGCCAAGGAGTGAGTGATACGGGAGTGTCGGAAGACTCTGGTGTCCAGGTAAGCGGGACCGAAACGTCTTGCAGTTCCGTGATTTCGGGACTTCTTTTCTAGATTTAGCGGACGTCACCTCAAAGCACGACTTCGTTTGTTCGCCCTCGAGGGAGGGCAGTCGTAAGCGAGCGCGGACGTGCATAATGCCAGGACAACATAAGCGGTGCTTCCACGGAAGGCGGAAAGACAAGTGCAAGGAGTGTACCCCGTATCCCCACGGGAGGGTGAAATACCACTGCGCGGAGTGCAACCCCTGCCCTCACGGGAAGCGGAAAGACGTGTGCGCGGCCTGCAACCCCTGCCCTCACGGCAAGCTGAAGCACAGCTGCACAGTATGCAGCCCCTGCCCTCACGGCAAGCTGAAAAGCAGCTGCTCGGTGTGCAACTCCTGCCCTCACGGCAAGCTGAAAAGCAGCTGCTCGGTGTGCAACTCCTGCCCGCACGGCAAGCGGAAGGACGACTGTAAAGAGTGCAAAACGGCACGCGCGGCTCCGCCGAGTGCGAAGCGGATCAAACGCGAGCCGGCGAGTTCGCCCGAGATCAAGCAAGAGCCGTTCACGATTCGAGGCTACTGCGGGCTTGACGACGGCCGGTATAACGAGCAGTAGGCTATTCCTTTGATGACATAGAAACAATACACTCCTGTTTCACCACCCGCCGCGCGCCGCCGCCGCGGCGTACCTCTGCACCGCGATTGAGGCTGAGACGTGAACGTTGAGTGACCGAATCATCCCCCGTTGCGGAATCACGACGCACTGATCCAGCATTTGCAAAACCTTCGCGTCCACGCCTTCGCGTTCTCGGCCCAACACCAGAACCGTTTTTTTTCGAAACTCGTGAACCTCCACGCTCACGGCGCCTCGCGTTTGCTCCAGGCCTACCAGGTGGTACCCTTCCTTTCGAAGTCGTTTTAGGTACGCAACCATACCACCAATCGGACACGTGCGCACCGGTAACCACCGCTCCGCCGTGACACTCACCGTGGTGAAGTCTTTGTGCTTTGTTATTTGCGAATCCGCCACCACCAACGCCTCCGCGCCCATCACCTCGCAAGTCCTGGCGAGCCCGGCGAGGTTAGGGATCTTCTCCACGAGAGACGCGAGGACGATCAAACCTGGCGGGCGGGCTTTCGGGGGGGGGAAGGCGTCTGGGGTCACCGGGGTATGCATCGGTGTTTCTTTTTCGGTGGAATTTGAGAATTCCAATGTCAAACCCGAGAAATCCACCAGCGGCGTCGCGTCCAGCGCGCTGCCCGGTTTGAACGGCGGGCCGAATGGATTTTTTTCTTTCGGCAACGTGCCAGACGTGTCGACAGTGTCACCGCCAACCTCGGACCCGGTGACTTTCTTCTGCAACACGTGTGATGACGCTTTGGCGGCGTCTAATTCGTCGTCGTCGTCGCTGAAGGAAAAAGCGGATTCGAAATCCTCCCCGACCACGCCTGTGACTTTCTGGCGCAAGTCGTGCCCGCACCTGATTGTAAAGAAAAAAGTGTCAGTCTTGTACGGGCAATCAGGGAGGCGGAATGTCGTGGATGGGAAAGGCCCTTACCGCATGGCGTCTCGCCACAGCGTGTTTTCGTGCGTCTCGCGCTCCACCCTGATCTCAGCTCGTGCTCTTTGAAGAAAAAAATCCACGCGGTCGATGGCGGACACCGGCGCGCCTTCGAAGGCGACGGGTTCAGCGGAAAGCGCCGCGTTGTCGGTTTCGCCAAATTCGTGTTCTTCCCCGGTTTCAATTTTCGGCTCGATATCAAGCAAACCCGCGAGCAACGCTTTGGGTGAAGGGTTCAGGTTCTGCGTGAACAAATCCCCACACGCGTCCCGGGTTTTACGCATCTCCTCGTTCGTGGTGATCAGTCTGTACGTCGTGCGTAGCGCGTCTTCGGAGAAGGGGGAGTCCGGGTTCTCCACGGGGGAGATTCTCATTTTTTTATTTTTTTCGGTTCCTTCGGTCGTCCCGAACGCAACCGAAAACGTTTTCGGTCCAAACTGCTCCAGCATCTCCCTTACGGCGGCTTGCGCGAACACGCGCAAGGTGTGGTTGTGCGCCATGGACCAGGGAAATATCGATGCGAATACTTTGCGGGCATCGGAAAGTAGCTCCGGAGAATAGGGGTTTTCTTGCACAAGCACGCCCTTTGAATTCTTTTTCTCAGAAAGTTTCGCGTCCTCTTCCTTTTTCCGCCGCAGCGCCGCGCCGCACGCCACGACGATCCACGAAGCGGCGACGAAGGTTTTCTGTGTGTGGTCGAGTAACGCTGGGAGCGCGACGCTTTGCAGCAGGGATGGTACGTGCTTGTTGGCGAGGCACATGAACGCCTCGGAGTAGTACCGCACACCGGGGAGCTCGCGTCGCGAAATCGCAACCGGCGCGGCGGCGACCAAAACGACCGCGAGCTGACCGTTTTCGGCAACGCTTTTCGGCGATTCCGAATCGCCCAGCGATTCGAGCGCGGGCGACGACGCGCAGAGCATCTGCCACGCTCGGACTTTCCTTCTGTGTGTTGCCGAGCCGCGGCGGTAGGACTCTCGAGTGAGGTCGGGGTCGCCGCCGGAAACGGCGAGTAACGCGACGTGTAGAATCGCGCGGGCGGCGCGGCGCGACGATTGACGGTACGAATCGCGAAACCCAGATTCGGATGTTTCGCGTGTGGTGTCCGTCCCGTCAAGACACGGACTCCAGCCTTTCGGCGGCTCGCCCACCGCGAGCGCGTGCGCCAGGGTCAACACAGCGACCCTGGACGCAACGTGGCCCCGCGCGGACCCGCCGCACCCGCCGGCATCGAGCCACCTCGCGAACGCGGCGCTATCACGACCGGCGGCGATTGCTGCGCGCATCGCGTCGTTTGACTGTTCAGCGGTTTCGTTTTTGTCATTCGCGTGTTCCAATTCCAATTCCCGCTCCGCCCAGTGCTCCGCGATTGCGAGTCGCTCCGCCCTGGTCTGCCCCCCTTCACCCGCGAGCCCCAAATCGAAGATGGAGTGGGCGTATCCCAGCGCAAGTTCCGGTCGGTCGATTAAGCGCGCCGCCAGCGCATGCGAAACCACCCTCGCCACGCGCTGGCCGCCGCTTTTCTTGGCTAGTCCGACGGAGAGTTTGACGAATTGGACGCACGCGCCGGTGTCCACGTGCACCGAATCCGAGTGCTTTTCCTGGAACAGCGCCGGGTGAAGCACCGCGCTAGCGACGGCTTGCCAAACCACCGCGTTTTTGCGAAACTTGGAGGACTTGAACAAGGGCTGAAGAGTCGCGCTTAACAAGTCGGCGGCGAGTTTTGGTAGGTGTTTTTCCAGCTTTGGAAACGAGTCGCAGACCGTTAGTAACTTTCCAATCACGCGCCAGGTTTCCCTGAAAACATCCGCCCCGGAGTCCGCCGCGCGCGGTATGAACCCTATCGCGCGTCGCAACAAACGATGGGGAACCGCGAGCTCGTGTTTTTCCAAAGGAGCCGCGTCTGGATCCAGGGTTCCGATCGATTCGTGCGAAGGCGAGAAAATGCCGAGCGCCGCGCTGGTCGCCGTCCACGCCGCCGCTACTGCTTGTACAACCTCCGCGTCGTACTCCGCGATTTGCTCAACGGTGCGATATTTCAAACTGAACGCCTTATCGCTTTCGCTTTTACTTTCAAACAGATCTTGCGTTAAAAGTGTCTCGACTGCGCCGTCGATGTGGCACAACATTTTGATTACGTTACCGGAGGTCATGCTCGGTAGGTTTAGATCCAAACCAGCCAGCTTTGTAAGGCGTTCGAACCGCGCGGGGGACGGGTACGACCACAGCGCGACGAAGCCTCGCGCGTGCGCGGCGGCGGCGAGGGCGAGGCCCGCGCGACGCGGAGGGCTCAAACCGTCGTCGTACCCGTTGCCCATCGCTTCGCAGTACATTCCGGAAACACAAAGCGCACGCATCATACTCTCAAACCACTCTTCGTCGGTAAACGCGTCGCTTGACCGGCAGAGCCACCGAAATATCGCCTCCGTGGCGCCCGTCGCGGCGAGCGCGAATCGTTCGGAGAGAACACAAGGGTGACGCATGAAGTTAAAAATCGTACCGGAGCATAACTCGCGAGCGTCTTCGTTGATCCAATGCAAACCGTCGTGGACGTGTTCGTGGTACGTGTCTCGCTTCGCGGCGAGAAACGCGACGCACCCGTTGCGCTCCGCGCGGTGGTGATTCTCCGGCGTCTCCGCGAGCGCGCCGGCGAGTCGAAACGACGCGCGCAGTAAAAGCAGGGCGCGTCGTCGCGACGGATCTTTGATTTTTCGCCTTCGCGCGACTTCGGTGTTTTCCCTGTCCGTCCACATCGCGAGCTCCGCGACGCGCTTTGTGATTTCGCCCGCCAATTCTTGGCTCTCCACGAACGACCACGCCAACGCAAGCGCGTTTGCGTTTTTCACAATCGCGTCAGTTTCATCCTCGGTTTCCCTCAAAAGCGCGGTTTCATTCGTCGCGTCGTACGTAAACTCTTGAAGCCCGTCATTTTTCGCGGCGGCGTCCAGCTTCCGCTCGTGCATTGTACCCCACATCCACGTTTTGATCGCGCGGCTAAGCCCCTCGTCGAACCAATCCCCGCCGCCGCGTAACCAAGACGCGGTGGCGTGTCGTGTGCTGTGATTTGGGTTTCCGTTTTCGTGTACCAAACCGTGAGAAACACCAACGCGCGTCGTCTCTTCGAGTTCGCTCGGCAGCGCTTGTAACAAACGCAGTGTGGATATGAAACACAAATTTTGGCGGCGCGCGAACGCCAAACCCTCCGTCGCCGCTGTCGCCGCCGCACACGATTTCGTGGGCGCCAACACGCGCGCGGCGTACAGCACGGCACACGCGCGACTTGAAAGCGCCAAAGGGTCACTGGTTCGCGATGGCTCGAGAAGAACCGTGGCGCACAAACGCAGCAAATCCAGGGTGCGTCGAATTTCATCCAGCGTTTCTGTTCGTTGACGCCGGCCGTTTTTACGGTCAGAAGGTCTCGAGTCGGTATCAGCGGTTTCGTTATCATCGTTATCCGCGGTTTCAAACGCGCGCGCCACGTGATTCAAAACTGACGAACCGACGTCCAAGCCTTTGGTGTTTGTGTTTGGGGCGTGCGTTGCGACCGCGGCTATTACGACTTCTGCGACTTCCCGCCGCTCCGCCCTCGACGCGCGGGACCGCACGAACGCGGCGAGGAACGGCGCCAGGGCGTTTTCGTTTTCGTGAGCACCACCTCCCGGCGTGTCCATCGCGCACGGAAGTAGCACGTCCGTCACAAACGAGTTTGGTACGTGTTTAGCTGCCGGGCAAGTGGTTTCGCTGCCACTACCAATCCCGGAGCCATCACCACCACCCCAGTTTCTTTCGCAAAACGTTCGCAGCGTCTTGGCTCGAACCGCGGGGTTGGCGTGCCGCAACCCGCGCGTCCACGCGGCGACCACCAACGCGTACGGCACTGCGGGGCGCCAATCACACGACTCCTTAGCAATGCACGACACCGGCGGGTGCAACACGTCGACGTGTTTCCACGCCGCCTCCACGAGGTGCGCGGCGAAATCCTCAAGCGCGTCCACGAGCGCGGCGAACTCGCACCACGGTGACTGGTCGAAAATCCACGCCTCGGCGTTTTCACCGCCCGCCCTTCCCAACGCGTGTTTAATCGCGCCCAGCGCGGAACGCCGGTCGCGGCGATCCTCCAACGCCACGCCGAACGCAAGTGCCCTAAGTAGTGTATTGTTAGTGTTCCCGCCCGTGTCCTCGCTTGGCTCGCTTTGCATACAACCGAGTTTCGCGCCGGGCGCGCCGAGCACCAAAGCGCGCGTGGCGTTTAGACCGAGGGTGTCGAAGAAAAACTGCTGACTTTCACAACCGTCACAACATGGCGTTTCAAGCATGGTGACGGCGCGCGCGAAGGTTTCCTCCGCGAACGGCGCGAGTGCGTCTGCATGCGTCTTCCCGAAAATGGCGGCACCGCCGCCAAGATAATACACGTGCGCCGCGTTTGCCGCCGCAGGCACAACACACGCCAAGAGTAGTCTCCTGCGCGCGGGGGTCAAGCCGCGAGCGTTGACGCGCGCGACGGCGCTGAGAGACGCGACGCAAAGCTGAATCGTGTTGTCCTTGACTAAAGAAAAGGTATCTTCTGGTCTTCGTGTGATGAACGGTCTGCACCACTCCGTCGCAATACCCATGAACGCGGTTGTGAGCTCGACCGCAGTTTCGAAACGCGTGGACGCGAAAACATCTTCGTGGTCGTTTTGCTTTTCGTTTTTGTAAACCAGCCCGAGCCGTTGCAACAATCCCAAAAGCGCCGCCTCCACGATTTCCCAACGCGTTGGACCGCTCATGAACGCCTCTGTGATTTCGTCAATCACCTGTCTCTGCGTGCCGTCGTCCAACACGTGTTCACTCAAAACGGGAAGCCACGCGCGTTTCAGAACGTCGCGTAACTGCGAGTCGCTGATGAAGCTCTCACGCTTTTGCGCAAAAGCTTGTTTCTCTAAAGACACCACGAGCGCTTTTGCGGCGGTGCACAACAGAACAAGCAAGCGCTTGTCTTCGTCCGTGGCATCCGCGAAACGCTCGCCGAGCCGGGCGTGTGTTGTGTCGCACGCCTCGAGCACCTCATTCAGGGTGTTTTCCTCGCGGCCGGAAAGACACAACGCGAGCAGGCCCTCGCGCAGGTGCGAGGATGCGGTCTGCGAAAAAAGGGTACAAAAGTCAGATGAGATGAGGGATTGCGGTGCGGTCGTGCGTCCGGGAACGCGGTGGCGACGGAAAGGAAAGACAACGCGCGGTGCGCACCAGCGTCGGGGCGGCCTTGGCGAAGTGCCGGAGCGCGGGAAAGACGGATCCGGACGACGACATCGGTGTCGTCGTCCGCCGAGCACAGAAGTGTCGGCGGTGCGGCAGCGAGCGACAGTGTTGTTGATTTTAACCGAATGCCAAATAAAACCGAAATCGGCTCCCTTCTACCGTCTCCTACTCCGCCGCTCGCTTCTCCGCCCACGCTGCCTTGTCTCTTCCCTTTTTCGCCTCTTCCATGGAGGCCTCCGCCTTTCCCAGCGCTTCTTGCCATTGCGCTTTCGCAGCCCTCGCCTCGTCCGCCGCGTCCGCGGTTTCCAAGGCAAGCCGTTGCCTCTCCGCCGAGTCCGCCGGCGCCGCTGTTAGTTCTTCCCGGAGTTGTTTCGCCCGCGCCGCCGCCGTTTCCGCCCTGCGCCACGCCTGCTTCGCCGCCGCCAGGCTCGTCTCCGCCGCGCGCGTCGCGAAGGTCTTGCGTCCCGCCGCGCTGGTCTGGCCGAGACTGCGGCGCTCGGCGGGTTTCGGCACCCCGCGATCTGGAGGCGGCGGCTTCGGCGCGTTTTCTTTGGACTTTTCCAGTTTCGCGCGCTGGTCTTTTTCCTGTGTCACCCGCGCCGTCTCCTTCTCCAAGCGTTTCTTTTCCCTCCCAGCGACTCGCGCTTCGTCTTTTTTGCGCGAAGCCTCGTCCGCGTCTTGTTGCGCAACAGCTCTTGCCGCTTCAGTGGCGACGCGCTCCTTTGTTTCCTTCTCACGGCGAACCGCGCTCGCCGCGTCCTCTTCCTCGTGACGTCGCCGCTCGACCTGGCGCGCCTCTTGTAGCTCAGCCTCGCGCCGACGAGACGCCGCTTCTTGTTCGCGTCCCAGGTCCTCACGACGCTTCTTCGCCGCGCTCTCCAACGTGACGCGCTCTGTTTCCGCGTCACTCGCCCGTCTCCGCGACTCCTCACCCAAGCGTTTAGCTTCGTTTTCCGCCTCACTCGCCGCCCTAATTGACTCCTCATCAACGCGCGTCGCTTCCAATGCCGTCTCAGCCGCCACCCGCGCCGCAGCTGTTTCTTGCTCGTTTATTGGCTGATTGGCGTAGTTGCTCGTCGCCGGCTCATCAGCCTCTTGTGTATCACTAGGTCGCTCCAGCGTGACGCGACGCAATTGCTTCCTCCTCGCCGACGCGGACGCGACAGCGGCTTCTGCGAGCGACTCATCCAGTTTCGTGGAAAAATACGAGCGCTCCTCCTCCGCCTGCGCCAGCCGTTCCCTCAGCGCCGCGCGTTCCCTCCGCATCGCGAACACCACGCCGCCCACATCCGGGTCCGTGCCTGTAACAGCGGCATCGCGCGCCTTTTCGGCATCTTGTGCGACAGCTTGTGCCTCGCTGGCAACCGAAAGCGCGGCGTCAAGGGAAGCGCGTGTCTGTGTTAGTTCCAAACGGAGCGACTCGATGTCGGAATTTTCGGACGTGCTTTGCGGTACGTTTTCGGTCGCGGCGGTCGAATCGACGCTACTCCAATCGTCACCGTTCTCCTCGGCTTGTTTCTCTTCCAGCAATTCCTTCTCTTCCAGCAGTCTCTCCAACTCGCGCTTTTCACGCCAAAGCTCACCCCTTATCTTTTCCGACTCAACAAACCGTTTCTCCAGCGCGCCGGTGGATTCAATTGCCACCCGCGTTTGCTCCTCCGCGGTTTTCAACCGCGCGGCGAGCGCCACGGCGCGGGCGTCTGTTTGCGAACTGCTCATCACCCGCGTAGCTTCCGTTGTTTCCGCCTCCGCGTCCCATGCTCTGCGCTCCGCATCAGCGAGGCGCGCGTTCGCAATGTCTAAAGCAGCCTTGGCATCAGCGAGCGCTGTAGACAGCGCGTCCCTGGACTGCGCGGTATCGGCGACGGCCAAACGTTCAGCCTCGCGGCGTGCCAGAGAGGCGGCGGCGTCGCGCGCGGCGGCGGTTTCCGCGGACCTTTGTTGCGAGACTCGCGCGGCGTCCAGGTTGGCGCGTTCCAGCGCTTCTCTTGCGTCGTGCAGTTTCGTTCGGAGGGATTCAATCAGCGAAGAGGAGGCTTCCTGTTCAGCGGCGATGCGTTCCGCGGCGCTCGCAGCGGCTTCGTGTTCAATTTTCGTAATCAGCGACTCGGCGAAACCCGCTCGCGCCTCCGCGGCCGCCGCCGCCGCCGTCGCCGCCAAAACCGCTTCGCGAAACCCAGCGGCGGCGGTTTCGCCGGTATCCACCCTAAGCGCCAGTGACACGACCCTTGCCTCCGCATCCGCTAGCGCGCTTTTCGAGTAGTCCAGCGCAGTCGCGGTGGCGTCCACGCGGCGCTCCGCGGCCTCCGTCCTCCGCGACAAAGCCTCCGCCGCGTCCAACGCGTCGTCGCGCTCGAGCATCAGACGCGCGCGCACCAGCTCGGCTTCGCGTCGCGCCTCCGCGAGTTCCGACGAGTCTGGGTCGGACGCACGCAACGCGGTTGCTACGCGTTCCGCCTCTAACTCCGCGGTAGCAGCCGTTGCCTGCGCCTCAGCAGCGTCGGCACGTGCCTCGGCTTTGTCGATGGCGACATCGGCGTCTCGCGCGCGCGCCTCGCCGAGGCGAATCGTCGACGCGAGCGTTTCGAGCTGGGCGTCTCTTTGTGTGAGCCGGGCGAGGGTTTCTTCCGCCGTTGTTTCAGCGGCGGCGACGCGGACCGCAAGGTCCACCGCGCGGGCTTCTGACGCACCTGAAGCGGCGGCAGCGGCAGCGGCAGCGGCAAGGGCGTCGCTGACGCCGCCGTCCGACGCCGCCGCGATCAGGGCGCGCGCCGTTTCCGCGTCGCGTGCCGCCGTTTCGGCGACTTTTACTTTTTGTAAAAGCGCCTCGCTCTCTGTTTCTTTCGTGGCGAGTTTTTGTGTTAGGGTCACTCGGTTTTGTTCCGCAAGCGCCGCGCGTTTCTCCGTGTCCGCGATTGTGGCATCGAGTGCCACCACATCCACGGAGTGCGCTTCCCTTAGTTCCTCTACTCTCCCCTCCACGTCGAGTTGGCACCGTTTCTCAAACACCAGCGCCGCGCGACGCAACCGTGTAATTTCCTCGTCCAACGCGTCTGCGTTTTTTCGACTCGACAAAACAGCCGCCGTCTCCGAGAGCTCGGCGATTGCGACTTCGGTCTCCGTCTCCGCTTCCGCGACCCTTAACTCCGCCGCAAGCGCGCGCGCGCGAGGGTCACGAATCAATTTTTCCCTAGTCTCCGACAACTCCCTCAACCGTTTCGTCTCCAGCTCGAGCTCGCGTTCGCGAGAGCTTGACTCGCGCCCGATTCCCACGTCGCGCGCGTCGTCGTCGTCGCCGTCAAAACTCGCGTCCGGGCTGTGGAAGGCGTCGCCGTCGGACGAGTGGTGCGAGTCTTGACGACTTGCAGAAGCTGACCGGGATCTGGAACCACCGAAACCGTCGCAGACGTCGCCATCAAAGCGACGGCGGCGTCGTCCCACCCTATTTTCGGATTCGATTTCGTCAAAGACGTCGACTTCGTGGACTTGGTTTTTACGTCCCAGAGCCGTTTCCGCCCGTCCCAGTTTCTCCTCGATCTCCGCCAAACGAAGCTGCAGCAGCACCGAAACGCCGCTGTCGCCGCTGTCGAGCGCCGCGACCAGAGGTCTTTGACCGGAAGACGAAACGCCGCGCGCATAGGAATTAAAACCGCCGAACGAATCGCCGCCGCCGCGCCAAGCGGGTTCGATCCCGAGCGCCTGAGAGATAAAAAAGAAAGTGTCAGTCTCGTATGGGCAATCAGTCTGTGGAATGTGGTAAATGGGAAAGGCCCTTACCGCCGAGAGCCCGGGCGCGACCGCGGGCGCTACCCACGGCGCCGCCGCGGCCGTGGCGCCCACTGCGAACGCCGCGGCGAGAGACACGGGCCCGAGGCGAATACGCGAAGTGACATACGTGTCAGGAAAACTCGCGAAGTACGCGCGCCCGGCGCTGAGCACGGCAGCAGCCGCCACCGCCGCGGCACCGCGCTCGTTCTCCGCCGCTACTACCTCGTCCCCCAAGTCCTCGCCGACAACGAACTCGAAGTTTCTAGACAGGCTCGGGGGCGACGGCGAAGTCGCTTGAGCGTTTCGGGTGACGAAGTTGTTTCGCAGAGCCGACCGCGCGTTCGCGTTTCGGTTCGCGTTTCGGTGAACGGACGGCGGCGGCGCCGCACCGACCCACGGCGGGCGCTCCCGTTGCGGACCTGGGGAGTGCGCGCCCGCACGCCGCGGCGTCACAAGTTTCTGACTGGTTGTCTGTCCGTGAAACTGAGAAAGCCGCGCGGACGGTGACCAGGACGGGTCAATCGAATCGGGCACAATCGGCGTTGTGACCGTCCTCCGACCTCGACCTCGTCTCGACCCGCTCGACCCGTCCGATACTCCAGAGGAAAGCGAACATTCCTCGGGCCGGCCGGGTGCTATTTCCGACCCGGTATTCCGCCCCCAAACACGCATCGTGCGCGTTCGCGGCGGCGATCGACTTCTGGAGTCGGGACCCCACGCGCGAGGTTCACGCGCCACGAAGGATTTCTTTTCGGTCTCGGGTTCGTCGTACCCGGCGACGTCCCACAACGGGCTTTCGTGGTACCGCCGCGCCAGCGCCTCCGCGGCGGCGACGACCCGCGAGCCGGGCGAGACGCTGTGTTTGCTGACAGAAACAACAGGCACGGCGCGTTGAGTCACAGGCACGGCACGTTGATGAGTCACCGACCCTAAACGTTTCGAAACCGAAACAACGCGAAGGGACCGCATTTGAGTTTTACCGTGATCCAAAGAAGAGGACGACGAAACGGTTGACCCGCCCCACGCCCCCGAGCCCGACGTGGATGGCGTGGACTTTTCGTCGTCGTCGTCGTCGTCGTCGTCGTACCCTCGCGGACGTCTGGTTGACGTTTTCGGGGTGAAGAACCGCGGGGCGTTGTTTGGCGTCGCCGCGGGGCGTCGCGCCGTACGCGTGGTGGAGAGCAACGCCGCGCTTCGCGCCGACGCGCGGTCAACGCCGCCTCGACGCCAGTCGCCCTGAATTTCAGGAGACCTACGTGGCACGCCCGCTTTCGCGTTCGCCATCACCGCGGCCCTAAGCGCGGCGAGTTCCTGTTCAATCGCGGCGACTCTTTGTTCGCCGCCGCGACGTCGCCGCGTCGCTTGCGCGAGTTTTCGCCCGTGAACGCCTCGCACCAGGGCTTGTATCCGCGTCGCCGCGTTTGTTTCAATTTGTTCCTCCAGGCGCAACAAATCCGCCCGGCGAGCCGCGCGCTTCCGCGCCGTCTCCGACCGCGCAAGCGCGCCTCTGGCGTACGACTGCACGGTGGTCACGGCTTTGGCTACGGTCGCCGGGTCGACAAACGCCGGCGTCTGCTCTGCGTCGGTGTTGATGCGTCGTACTACACGTGCATGTGGTACTGCCGAGGGTGTGGGTTGTGTTTGCGGCAACGACATACCCGTGGTATCCGCCGTCGCTACATGCGCCACGCCGCCCACAACGACGTCTCTGTTCTCGGCCCTCGCGCGTCGCTCGTCCGCTCTCCGCTCGAAGGCGTCCGGCGAGGAAAACGGCGACGCGAATTGCGAACGCGTTGGCGACGCCGGCGGGAACAGATGGAACAAGTCCGCCGGGTTCGTTGTCGTGCTGAACAAGCCAAAGTCCGTTGACGTTGTTGCTGTTTGTGGCTCTGCTATTGTTTCCGTGGGAGATGCTGTGCGTGCCGGTGGCAACGCAATCGCGCGCGCCGTGGGTACCACCGCGGGCGAGCCGAACGGCGAGCCGAGATTTACGTCGCGTTCGTTTGGCGGAGGCGCGATGGTCGGACTCGCGCCTCCGTGTTGCGTCTCGGGGAGCGCCACACCGGGTGAGGCGTCGATGCGCACGCCTTGTTTGAGTAACGCCGCGAGCTTGCCGCCGTGTTGCGCAGGCGGTGAGTCCTCTTCGGAAGACGAGAACGAGGTGCTCGCGGGCGCATCGTCGCGCCTCGCCAGCGGGGGCGTCTTGAAGACCACGGGCGCCGCGGGCGGTTGTTTCGGGTCCGCGCGATGCGGCATCGGCGCCGAAGCTTCACCACCACCGCCGCCACCGTCGTCCGCGTCGAAGTCACTGGCAAGACGCGACCCGCCGCCGAGCTTCTTGATGCCGAACGTGCTCTTCACGAGGCGCCCGAACTTGCCCATCCCGGCGGCGAAATGCGACCACGACGATGTCCCCACACTCGAACGCGCTCAATTAGACACTCACCGACGCATACGAGCGCCCGCGGAGAGGTCTTGGGCGACGCACGAAGTCGTGCAGCTCTAAAGTTCGCGAGCTAGTGACGAGGACGACGACGTGCGCTGTCCGCGGCGCGTCGCTCGTCGCTCTGGCCTTGGACCGTTCGAACAGCCTGGGACGGGCCGGCCGACGAATTGCGTTGACAGCCAAAAAGGAAATTTTGAACTTCAGGATGTGAACCCCTATGTGACCCTTGGCATGTCGTAGTCGGCCTCGGGCGCACGACGCACAACGACGCGCACACGACACGCACACAAAACCATCCACTCTTCCAACGCGATGCCCGGTAAGAAAGCTCGCGCGCGAAAGAAAAAGAGCGAGCGCCGCGATGCGAACTCGGCTAACGCGGCAAACGGGGGCGAGGCCATCCCCGGCCTCCTCAACGACATCGTCATCGCGCACGTTCTCAGATCTGATCTCGCACGGCTCCAAGCGGTGAGCCACGCGATGCGCGACGCGGTGGCGGCGACGGGGCTGCAGTTTGAGGATATTGACGAATATGATGCCGTGAAGTTCGGATGCTTAAGCGCGGTGCAGCGCCTGCAACGGGGAGGTCACCTGTCGCGTCAAGAATACCTTTGTCAGGCAGCGGCGAGGAGCGGACAGCTCGACAAGTTGAAGGTGTTTCGCGCGAAGGGCCGCCCGTGGGACAGGTCGACGTGTTGGGCGGCAGCGAGGGGCGGGCACCTCAAGGTGCTGCAGTGGGCGCGCGCGAACGGCTGCCCTTGGAACGAGGAGACTTGTTCGGGGGCGGCTTGGGGCGGGCACCTCGAGGTGCTGCAGTGGGCGCGCGCGAACGGCTGCCCGTGGGACACATACACGTGCACGTTGGCGGCGAACGGCGGACACCTCGAGGTGCTGCAGTGGGCGCGCGCTGATGGTTGCCCGTGGGACGAAGAGACGTGCGCGCATGCGGCGGGTGGCGGGCACCTTGAGGTTCTGCAGTGGTTTCGCGCGAACGGCTGTCCGTGGGACGAGCTGACGTGCTGGTGCGCGGCGGAGGGCGGGCACCTCGAGGTGCTTCAGTGGGCGCGCGCGAACGGATGCCCGTGGAACTTGGTTGACTGCATGGCGCTTGCGTCGGCGAATGCCAAACCGGACGTGTTTGCTTGGTTGGGCGAGAAGAACAACGCGTTAAACCGAAACAACCCCCCCCAGCTAGAGTAACCGCTACCTATCAATCGACGAAAATGACGCATCATCCCCCCGTCACCCCGTCGCGCTTTGCGTTTTCCTCGCCGCGCGGATGATCTCCGCCGCTTCCGCTCTTCTTCCAACCAGCATCAACGGCCGTTCCCTCCACCCCACGGGCACGTGGGCTTTCGGCACTTGTGGTGTTTTGATTTCACCCTTCGTCGCGGCCCGTTCCGCAAAGTCGCCGAGTCCGCGGTACCGCATCATCTCCCTCGCCGCCAGGCTCGCGTTTTCTTTTTCAAAACGCAAGTCGCTTTCGGGTATTCGCAACGACGGCGGCTCGGTGTCCAGTAACTCGCACGCCACCGCGATCGCGGCGAAGGCGGCGCCGCGCTCGGAAACAGAAACGCACAGGTTCGTCACTAACGAGTCGTTGAGAATCGCCCACGCCAGTTTGAAGAGCTCGTTTTTGTTGTTTTCGTTGTCAAACTCTTCCGAAGTCGTCGCGCAGTTGTCATTGTCGTTGTGTTTAACTTCACCCTCGGAAGGCGTCCGCCCGCCGTCGTCCCCGAGAAGCTCAACAAGCGCGAAGTGCGGGTCGTACGGCGCGAGGTTCGTTTTCACCGCGTCAAGCACGACCAGCTCGTGCGGGAGCAGGGACTCCGGGCCGAAGTCACACGTCAACGTCGACTGCGAACCACCTTGTGCGTTTTCTTTCGTCGGCTCTGTCTCTTGTCCGTACACCGCGCGCGCCACCGCTTGCGCCAGCTTACTAAACTTGGTGTGGTCGTGCACCGGGTTTTCAAGCACCTTCCCGGCGAGGGACAAACACGCCACGATCACCGCGACGGGCTCATCGCTTGCGAAGCTTTTACTCAGGTAGAACCGCCAGAAATACGCTACCGCGGTTGCCACGGTGCGCTGGCGCTGGTGCATCGCCGTGGACCGTTTGGCGCCAGACGCGACGACACACGAAAGCAACGCATCGATCACCACCGCTTTCGCCAACGAAGTGTCTTCCGTGCCGAAACCCAGTTTCACATCGTCGGGGTTACTCGTGTCCGCGGTCCAACCGCCGAACCTTCGCGGATCGGGGCGCTCCATCCACGTCCCAACACGCGAACCTCCTAGGTTCAGGACCGTACCCGGAACCTTAATACCCGCGGACCCCGTGCTCACCCCGTCACCGCGCGCGTCGCGTCTGAGTCCCCCAAGGATTAACAATGCGAAAAGAACGAATATATTTTCGTGGAGGTTGTTCACATTTCGTCGCGCCGCCGACACGTAGCGGACATGTCCGCGCCCGAAGACTCTGCGCCTCCCGAGGGCGCGGAGCCTTTCAACGTCCCCGAGGGTGCGACTTCCGTGGAGATCACACGCGAGTTTTCCACGCTCAAGGTGGTACCCAAGGCGGACGAGGCGGGGGACAAGAACTTCCCTCCCCATCTGCACGCGGCGGTTGAGCTGTTTTGCTTCGCCAAACGGCCGGAGTGCGCGAGGCTTTGCGCGGCACGGGTGAACACATACTTAGCAATCCTGAAAGCAGGGCCTGACGGGAAAGGCACGAACGGGATGGGACAAGCCGCGGTGTGCTGGGAGTGCGGGCACGTGGGTTTGCCGAGGAACCGAGACCAGTGCGCGGAGGGGAAAAACGCGGAGTGCGGCGGGTGCGGCAGCGTCGCGGCCACGAACATGGTGAAGATAGCGCAACCGGACGGAACCGTGGTGCCGTGGATCGAAGCGGCGCCGCCGCCGCCTGCGAAGGAATGAGACGACGTGGTTGCAGGTTACTGTATTGAGCCGGGAAACGTAGCATCAAATACGAAAGGACTGACTAAAGGACTGACCCCGAGTCCGAGTCCGACACAAGATTGTAGAATGCGTTTCATTCACAAGAAAGTAGTGTCTAAACCGCGGCGCGGCGCGCGAGTAGGCCCGCGCGCTCCGACCCTCGCGCCTCCGTTTCCGGCCGCCGCCGAGAGGCCGCCGCGGCCGCAGCGACTACCGCGGCGGCTATCCCAAGGCCGCCCGCGATGGATGCGGCGCGGACACTTGTGAGTTTTTTGGAAGCCGTCGAAATCTCAATCGCCTCGCCGAGTTTCGGTGCCTCGAACGAGGAAAATCGCGAACGCCCCAGCCGCGGTTCGTCCCGGTACTGCACCAGCAAATCGAGCACGTCCCCTTCTTTCGTTGTCGTCTCTCCCTCTAGCCGTCCTTGCGCGGCGACGAGGCCTGCGTCGTCCCCTCCCCAGGCTTGGTCAAAAAGCGTCTCGCCGTACTCAAACGCGCTTTCCGTTCGCGTGATTCCCGCCGCGACGCGCGCCGCATTCTCCGCGGCGCTAATCGGAACCCGTTCTGCGCCGTGCGTGGTCGGCGCCGTCTTTCCCGTCTTTCCCGTCGCAGGCGGCGCGTCAGACCCGGTGGCAGCGCGAACGCTTATGGGCTCAACACGCGCATCCACCAGCGCATCCGACGGCGCCTTTGCTGCCTTTTTCACCGAGGACGCGTGCGAGCGCGAGCGCGTCGACTTGGAGGACCCGGAGGACCTACGTTTGGCCGACTTGGCCGACTTGGAGTGCCTTTTGACACTCCTCGACCCAACCGCGCGCGTCGCGTCGTCAAACGCGTCGTTTGGGATGGTCATCCTTTCTGGTGGTGAAGTCGTGCGCTTTTCAATACGCGTCTCAGGCCGGCCGCTCGTTGTCGCAGGCACCGCGGTGCGTTCGTCGTACCCCGCTTTCGTCGTCGCGCTGTCTTGGTGTAACAACTCACCCCGGGACGGCTTCGCCCCGGGACGCGCGTCGAGCGGGTCCACCCCCCCCGCGCGCATCGTCGCGTCCAGGACTTCGTCGCTCGGCAAACGCAGGGACCCTTGTTTCGCGTCGCTGAGCAACTCCTCGGGTTCTTCCCACCACCGCTTGACGTGAAACATGTTCTCCTTGACGAGCTCGGAAACGGGGACCTCGACGTCGCTGGCGTCTGATTCGTCGGTCGCGGCTGGTACCAAGAAAAGAAAGTGTCAGTCTTTCGTAATGTGAGTGAGTAATTACGGGCGGACAATCGGCAGAGGTAATAGTCCCTTCTGGTACGAGTACGGGCAAACAGTCGTTGGATTTGAGAAAGCCCCTACGGCCGTACCTTGCCGTCCGGGCGCGAACAGCGGCGGCGTCGCGACGAGCCACCCGGCGCCGGCGACGCCTTCCCACATGACGCAGTTGTCGGCTTCAATGCACGTCGCGTGGGACAGGTCGAACCTAAGGGGTTTGCTTCCCGACTCTTCCGCCGAGGTATGACTGCGGTCCGCGAAGTGGAGCAAGGTGCTGGCCAGACCTTTTTTGGAGACTAAATACGCGCCGTACGACCACAGCTCGGCGTTTCCGCGGTTTCGGTTCGCCGGAGTCAGCTCCGTGGCGATTGGTCTTCCCGCCTCGTCCCAGTCCTTGACCAGCCCCCCGAACGCGTCGGACAGCGCCAGCACGCTGAGCTGCACGTGTTGCCACCCCGGGCTGCTCTGTGTCAGGTCAGTGACGTACTCCGCGAGCGCGTCTGTCTCTGTTTCGGAATCCCAGAACGAAAAGTCGGGATGCGCGATTGGATTTTCCGTCTCGTCCAGAATCAAAACCGCATCCGCCCCCAGTCGGTACGCGGCGACCATGGCTTTCATGTGCGTCAACGTTCGCGCGAGCCTTTTGTAGTACCCCGGCCCAAACGTGTCAATTCCCCTTGCCACGTCGAAGGACGGGGGGAGGGATGCTTCGCCGCCCGCGACGTACGCCAGGCAGCTCACCCGGTCGCCGGGCACGGGAGCGATCACGTTGTTGGAAGGGTCCGCCTCGGCTGCGGAAGCGGCGATGCGCACGACCGGGATTGACGTGGACAGCGCGTCTAACGAAGCGGCGCTCGCCACCAAGATGCCTGAGAGAGTGTCGACACGAGGGAAAGGGAGACGGTCAGGGAAGGCACGCGCGTTTGCATTTGTTTGGAGGGTCCTAGAAACGGGGATCCGCTAGACGGGACAACCCGCGGAGGCGTACGCGAGCTTCGCGAAAAACACGCACCCGCGAGAACCAGTAGCCGAAGCATCGTGGCGCGCATCGCGACGACGCGACCGGCACTCTCGGTGCGGCGTACGCGGGGCTCGGCGAGCGGGAGTGATGAGTTGCCGGTTACGGCGAGGGGTGTTAAAAAGACTTATGCTCCGGTTTGTTTGGAAATGGTCAAAGTTGAAAGGATTTATTCACCTAAAACCACGATCAACTTGTCTGTTCTAAGTTGACCCTGAAAACCGATCAAACTTTTCGAGTTCCAATTTGCTCGAATCTCGCTGCCAACAAAGCCTCTTCCCTCGCCACCGCCACACTCACGGACGCGCCTCCACAGAACGCGCTGTTTGGCGACGCGCGCGTTTGTTTCCGGTGTTGACTCGACACAGACCACGGCGTGCGACACGAAACATGCCCCTCCGAGGCATGTCCGGGGCGTAGAGTCTACCGGTGGTTGCTTTTCGTGGACATCTGAACACCGTAAAAGATGACGCGCGCGTTCCTGCGCGTCTCGCTTCTCTTTGTGCTGGTGGCTCGTTTCGCCGCACCCGCGGCCGCGTTCGCGCACCCGCGACGCAGTGACGTGCTCGGCTCCGGGGCGGACACGTTGGTGGAGGACCACCGGGTTTTGGACGAGACCAACGACGAGTTGGCGTGGACGAACGAAAACGACAAACCGTACACGCACGCAGTGGAGTCGTCCCCCGACGCGTGGTCGAGGGCGAACCACTTGCGCGCCTCCAAAGATGTCACCACACCAAACGGGCGTTACCCAAACTCTGAGGCGAGGACACGGCAACGTGAGCTTCCGTTTGGAGTCGTCACTGGCCATCAAGTGGTGACTCATCAACGCGACCCGCTCGGGTCGGTCGCGGCGCCTCGCGTTGCCCGGGTTTTCCCAAACTCGGGGCCCACCGCTGGCGGTACTTCCGTAGAAATCTTTGGCGCCGGCTTCGCGTGGCCGGCCACGGGAAAAGAGACCTGTATGTTTTCTGGTGTGTTTGACGCAGATGGACACGGAGGCGGGGTCTGGATGGGCGGTGATACCGACACACACGCGTTCGCCTTCGCCTACCCGGAAGTTCCCGCGATTGGCGTTTCAAAAACCTCCGTCACATGCGTGACCCCGCCGACGGCATTCGCAGGCCCCGTCGCCGTACAGGTCGCCGTGGACGGCACGACGTACTCAGTCGGCTCTGTGTTTTATACATACACCGCGGACGCCCCGGCCGGGTACTTCACCGTGGATAACGCGACTGGTTCGTTTGGCGGCGGAACCGTGGTGACGATCACGCTGCGTCGGTTCGCCGCGAACCGCGCGGAGAAGACTAACTACGTATACGCGCCGTTCCGAAAAAGCACGCACGCCAAGTGTCTGTGGAGCTACGACCACGTCGGTGCGTGGGACGCGGTCTGGAACTTATCCCGAGTTTCGACTCCGCAAAACGCGTCGGCGATTCGCGAAAACGCGAGCGGTGCGTTTTTCGGCGACTGCCGCCCCGACTGCGTCCTCGAGAAAGTTTCAGAAACGCACGTTCCGTTTATTGGGAACTTCTCGTGGAGTGGGTACTGCCCGATAGACATCGTGAATGTTACGGCGCTGAACTTGACCAAAACCGAGGTGATTGGCAAGTTTGGCGAGCTGTGGAGCCCGTTGGACCGGCCGGTTGTGGATTTTTTCGGCGACGCCGACGCGTTCACGAACTTTTCGGATACCCAAACGTTGCGGAACTGTTCCTTCCGGCCGTTCATTCCGGTCAGGACGCAGACCAGCGCTGTTGAGTGGATCGGGTATTCAAAAGTTCAGTGCAAAGCGCCGCAGCAAACGATGCCTCCGACGAACACCACTTTCGGGCCGAACATGACCGCGCTAAACGTAACGGTGGCGCTGCGAATATCCAACGACGGCCTCAACTTTTCCGATTCGGACTCCGCTCCTTTTTTTTCGTACGTCTCGCCAAAACCCGATTTGGTAAACGTGTTCACCAAGCAACTCGCCGGTTATTTCAACGCGCGCGGGCCGTTTTCCGGGAACACCGAGTTGTTCCTACAAGGATCGGGTTTCGTACCAGGCGAACAGATCACGGCGAGGCTCAGCACGTACGTAATGAACGCCACGTCGAATTGGTACGCATTTCCCATTGAACACGCTCCGCCTACGCGATTGCGCATACTCGTCCTGCGAAGGGAGCATTACGACCAGAACGGACGGTTATTCCAATCCCGGATACTGTGGAGTACAGGGCCGGACCCCTTTCCAATCCCGGATATACACGCGGCCTTACAAGATTGACACTTTGTTTTTCATCGGGCCAGGAACAAAAACCGCACCAAAGAAACCGGGCGATGTTTCTTCGACACCCCGAATCAAATCCGGTGTAACACCCCTCGGTGGTACCCATACCAAACGTACTACGACACGCACACAGTTGGCGACTCTCCTTGTTTCAGAACGTGGGTGGAGGTGAGCAACGACTTCGGGTTAAGTTGGAGCGGCGCCCAGGTTCCTTCGCGCGATATGCGCGACGATTTGATGTTTTTCTACTGCCCCGTGTACGTTTCGCCGAATTTCGGGCACAACACGTACGGCCGGGGGACCCCGATGTTGCCGTACCGGGACGTGTCACGGGCTATACAAGCCGCGCTTGTTGAGCCCCGGGCGTACTGGGTAAAGAGCGGCGGGGTAGTGAGTTCAAAGAAAACGGATTCTGGGCCGTATGACCAAATGAACGAGGCCGAGGAATCCGGCGGCCGCGAAACGCGCGGCAACGAAAGAGGAAAGCGCGGCCGCGGGTTGGGCGAGTACGTGAACCACGACCAGATCGTGTTAACCGAGGGGGGGTACTTGGACCTCCCAGGAGGCGGTTTGTACGGGGGCAAATTCGGCCCGGAACGAAACCTGAATTTGGATCCGGGAGGCCGGGTCGTTGAGATCGTGGCTGAGACGTTTGCGTTTTTTTCGGGACGCGGAAGCGAATCGAGCGTCGACGTGGAGCGGCACGGCGGCGCCGTGGACAAAAACGAACAAGACGCGGAACAGCAGGGCGTTCTTTACTTCAACCGAGACATCGCGAGCTTCGTGGACGGCGTGGTGAGGTGGGAGGCGTTTGAGACGTTGGGAGGGTCACCGGGGAACGGCAGCGACGGCAACGGCAGCGACGTGGGCGCGTACGGCAAGTACGGGTACCGGCGAAGGACGTTGCTGGGCGACGGCGGCGGCGGCGGCGGCGACCGAAACGGAAACGGAAACGGCAAACAAGTGTTTGCAAAGGAAACAGAACGTCAAACCAACCCTCCAGACACCGACGGCGACGACGACGCCGGTACACAACTCGAAACCCGCCGAGGCGAGACCCTGGGGGAGGTCGGGCGAAGAAACGGGCTCTTGACGAAGCAAGCGGACGCGGCGAACGACGCGGCGGTGATTGACACGCCCGCGGCGCGGCGCCGGCGGTACCAAGGCTCGCGCGGGTGACGATACAAAACATAACGGCAGTTATGGGCGTAGAATAGCATAGCACTGGCAATAGAGCTACAAGGTCTACACGGCTTACACACGCACCCCACGAATCCGGCAAAAAGTATGTTGTCGCTTCGCGTACCGTTTCGGACCGCCCCAAAACGTACCCGATTGACCTGGAAATAGGCTCAAACGATGCGGGGCACCCTTCTCCACCCCCCCACCGTCTCCGAATGCAAAAGAAAGGCGCTTAAAGCTCACTCCTTAAACCAACTCGGACACAAAGCCTCTATTCGGGTTAATTTTGGCTTCGCTGGGGCTCGAACCCAGGCGCACTTAGTGCATGAGATATTTTAGTGCGTTTGTGTGTCGCAGCGATTTGCTGCACAGTTTGGCCGGCGAGCCGATTTTAGGATTTAAGAAGGAAGTGTGTTTTGTGCACGTAATTAACCCCTGGTTTACACTTGTATTCGTTCTACTTCGATGCTCGTCGCCGCCTGGCGATTGCAAGGGTAACACTAGCGAGACGATTGAGAGAGGACCAGATGACACTCTTGTAAACAGTTCTTTTGTCGCGTATACGTGGACAGAGGCGCTCAAGCGTACGGTTAGCTAGTCTGATATCCTTCAACTCAAAGTGTATCTCACCGAATAAAAAATATCGGTTTCGAGGCTTCTGTTTTCCGGCTCTCCGCCAATCGCATCGCCGAACTCGGTCGGCAGATTCGGAGATTCATCCGAGACAAGTCGGCATCGTTACCATCCAGGGTTGTCATATCCATCCCACGCCAGCGCGGTCTCCACTAGGGTTGGGACCGGGAGCTGGGTCCACCTGATGTCGTGTGCGATGTGGGCGTCGGGCACTGGCGCGCGCGCGCTGTCCAGCGCGGGGGCGGGCCCCAGCGGAACGCGCGCGCGGTCGCATAGACCGGTACGCGCATCATCCGAAAACAAACTGCGTTCCTCGATTTCGCGGCACGACTCGCGAGGGCGAGGCACGCCCTCGGTGTCCACGGGTGTGATCTCGCGAGACGCGTTGAATACGTTTATCGAGACGACAACAGAAACTGTGGATGATGACGAGACGCAGCTTTCCTTGGATGGCGACCGGTCCCGCGACGAACCCAACGAACGCTCGCAGCAAATCTACGTCGACGCCGACCGCGTGGCGCTCCCGTCGTTGGCGGATTCCGAGTTCGGGGAACACGCCGCCGCGTTCCTTTCCGGGAACTTCCAGCCCCTGACCGAGGAGCTGACCACTTCCGTGGAGTGCGGCGGGGATTTGGAGGATGATGATGACCTGCTGGACGTGGCTCCGAGCGGCAGCTTCTCCGAGGTTTTCGAGGGCTTCGTCGGGATCGACTCCAGTTTAAGCGACGCACCGGAGCAGATGCGCGTCGTGGGTACCGTCCCGCCCGGGTTCCCGGACGGGAAGTTCTCGTACGTCGGCCCCAACCCGAAGTTCGACCGAAGCCACTACAAGAAGTGGGGCACCGGCCCGGAGCACGTGGATGTGGGGTTCGGGGAGGGGTGGCACCACTGGTTCGAGGGCGACGGGATGGTCTACGCCGTGGACTTTGAGAAGATGAACGATTGTGACGACGGCGAGGCGAACGCGTCTGCAAAGAAGGCGTGTTCCAATGTGTCTGAAAAGATGCATCTTAATTCCAGGTCCAACACCAACCACACGCGACGCCTCATCACGTACCGCAACCGGTACGTGCGCACGAACAGCTGGCACGACGAGCTGAAGCAGGACAAAAGGCTGTTCGCGCCGCTGATGAACGCGTCGGGCAAGTCGTTCCTGCCGCACGCGGTGAGCAACTTCCTAAGAGGCGGGTACTTCCTGAAGGACAGCGCCAACACCGCGCTCGCGTCGTACGGCGGCAAAATGCTCGCGCTGCAGGACACCATGCCCCCGTGGGAAATCGACGGGGACTCGCTTGAAACCAAAGGCGCGTGCGATTTCGACGGGCAGCTCCCGTTTTACGTCCCCTTCACCGCGCACCCCAAAAGAGCCCCGGACACGGGGAACCTTCATTTCTTCGGGTTCAACCCTGTTTATCCGCCGCACATCTCCATGGGGAGTTTGGACCCGGATTTAAAAATGAGCAACGTAAAGGCGCTGTGGCACAACGCCCTGCAAGGCGCGACGTTCATGCACGACTTCTGCGTCACCACGAAACGCGTGGTGCTTTTCGAGGGGAGCATGAACATCCGGCCGCTGCGGATGCTAAGCGGCCAGCACCCGCTGCGGTACGACCAAACCCAAAACGCCCGGTTCGGGTTTGCGGCCCGCTGCCCAGTTTCGGGGGACGCCACCGGTGAAGTGACCTGGATAGACTGCGGGTGCCACCAGATGGTGTACCACTTCATCAACGCGTGGGAGGATTCCGTGACCGGGAACGTGGTGGTCGTGGGCGTCAGGGAGGATGGGTTTTTCCACGGCGCGCTGCAGGCGAACGGAACCCGCAAATGGATCAAGGACGCGTTTGAAAAAGGCGAGGCCACGCCTAGGGTGCACCGGTGGGAAATCGACCCGGCGACGAACGAGATGGTTTCTCAGACGTGGCTGTTCGAGGATATCGTGGAGGTGCCCAGAATCAACGACGCGTTTGCGGGGGTGAAGAACCAGTTCGCGTACGCCGGGCGGGTCCACGAGTCGTCCCTCGCGGATGACGCGCAACTGAAATTCGACGCCGTGGTGAAGGTACGTGTGTAAGGCTTTCCCGAATCCCGCCGACTGTTTTGTTTGCCCGCGCAAGACGACTGACACTTTGTTTTATTCATCGTAAGTTCGACCTGGACACCGGACAGACGGACGTGTACGAGCACGGGGTAGGGCGGTACGGCATGGAGCAGCAGTTCGTGCCGAGGCAAGGCGCTGTGGACGAGGAAGACGGGTGGCTCGTGATGTACGTGCACGACGAAGCTGCGTGCGCGGTTGCTTGCGACGAGTTTGCGTGCGCGGAGAGCGACGAAAACGGAGTAAACGGCGTTGGATTGCCACAAACCCCGAGAAGCCTGTGCGACACCGCGGCGACGGGGCGGTCGGAGTGCGTGATTTTGAACGCCAAGGACTTGCGAGGCGGCCCGGTGGCGCGCATCGCGCTCCCGTCCAGAGTGCCGTACGGCGCGCACGCGCATTGGACCCCGAAGGAAGATGAGGTCAAGACCACGGTTACGACTGGAAACGCGTCAGCCGCCGCCGCGCGTCGCGTCGCGGAAAACCCACCAAAACCCAAGATGTTCGCCGTCGCGGAAGGCACCCTCGGCGCTCTCGCCGGCACCGCCGTGACCGGCCTTCTACGAGGCGCGTCTGGTTTGTTCGTCAACGGCTGGCGGCCGTGGATAGGTTTGGACACGAATAAAAACCAGTACGCCTTTGTGCGATTGTTTGGGGGTCGGTTCGTCGAGGCGCGAAAACTCGGGTCGCGGCGCGAAATGGAAATCGCAGAGGAGGAACAAGACGGTTCAGGTTTCGTGTTCGGAGACGCCCTTTCCGTTGACGATGACGGCAACTCAAACGCACCGTCACTTCTGTTGTACGAGCGCGAAGGGTGCGGGGAGTGCAAACGCGTCCGGGAAACGCTGTCGATGCTGGACCTGGCCTGTCATCTCCGGCCGTGTCCCCTGGGCGCGACGAAGCACCGGAAACTTCTGGACAAGGCTTTGCTGGCAAACGGTTTCGTCCTGGAAAACAAAAACAAAAAACTGCCCTACCTTGAAGACGCTTCCACCGGTGCAGCTCTGGTCGGCGCGGACGCTATTGTTGGCTATCTGTACGACGAGTACCTGGACGGGTCAGCGCCGAGCCCGTTGGTCAGGTCTGGGTTCCTGGCCAACTTACGGGCGCAGTTCGCGGCGGACGCCAGGGGCGCGGGCGACGGGTCGGGCCCCAACCCGACCGGCGCGCTGCGGAAAGGCCCTTCAGGCGCGTACTACGCCAGGCCGTCCACGACCCCAATAAAACCTTTACAGCTCTGGGCGTACGAAGCCTCGCCGTTCTGTTCCCTGGTCCGTGAAACGTTGTCAGAGCTGGAGATTCCGTACGTGCTGATGCCTTGCGCGCGCGGGAGCCCGCGGCGCACAGCGCTGCAAAACCGAACCGGGACGTTCCAGGTCAGTATTTCCCAATCACCACATTCCGCCCTGATTGCCCATACGAGACTGACATTTCTTTTTTTACAATCAGGTGCCGTACCTGGAGGACCCGAACACGGGATGCGGTTTGTTCGAATCAAGCGAGATCGTGCGGTACCTACGCGCGAGCTACCAAGCCACGCCGCCGGTGGAAAAGGCGTGAGGGGAGTCGAGAAACGCGTGAGGTGAGAGGAGGGTTGTAGGAGGTGTCGTGTTGAGCATCGTGCGCGAAAATAAAAGTACCTGGTATTTCTTTTTTCCAATTTTCACATCTCAAAAACGCATCACGGCTTCAGTCTCCTGCACTCCGCGCAGTCGTATCTCACCTTGCCGTGAGGACAGGCGTTGCACGCCGCGCACTTGCGTTTCACCTTTCCGTGAGGGCAGGGGTTGCACTCCGCGCACTTGCGTTTCACCTTGCCGTGAGGGCAGGGGTTGCACGCCGCACAGTCGTTTTTCAGCTTGCCGTGAGGGCACCCATTGCACTCCGCGCAGCTGCGTTTCACCTTGCCGTGAGGGCACCCATCGCACACCGCGCACCAGTATTTCACCTTGCCGTGAGGGCACCCATTGCACTCCGCGCAGTTGCGTTTCACCTTGCCGTGAGGGCACCCATTGCACTCCGCGCAGTCGTATTTCACCTCGCCGTGAGGGCAGGGTTTGCACGCCGCGCAGAAGAGTTTCACCTTGCCGTGGGGGCAGGGGTTGCACGCCGCGCAGGCGTGTTTCAGCTTGCCGTGAGGGCAAGGATTGCACTCCGCACAGTGCTTTTTCAGCTTCCCGTGAGGGCAGGAGTTGCACTCCGCGCACTTGAGTTTCTGCTTGCCGTGAGGGCAGGGGTTGCACCACGACACGACAGCGCTCGTGCACGAAGTGTGATTCACTCGGTGCACGATCAGCGTGTTTTCGACGCTTCCCCGAATTATCAATCACTTCTTACTCTGTTTCTGGTCGGACCTGGTCAGAACAGGTGACTCGTCCCTGTGGTCAAAACCCGGCGCGCGTGTCTTGCCGCGCGACGGGTACGGTGCGATGTCGGTGACGCCCGCGCCCGCGGTGGCCACCAAGGTACGCGCGTTTCCCGACCACGCGATATCACGAGAACGAGGTGGTCCCGACCAAATCTGACGACCCCGAAACTAACATCGAGCCCCGCCCCCGTCGGAACCTGGCTTGGCATCAAACAAACACAGGAGATGTGTTTCACCTGTTTCGACGTAATACTCAATCACCTGACCGGAAGTCAGGACCCGGCGGTACCGCAGTACGAAGACCACTTGTGGTAAGACACGTCCCCCGAATGTACCGAATCCAGAGATGTGTTTCGTTTTCTAAATTCGCTCCCGAAAACCAATCTTCTGTCGAACATTATAGCGTCGCGCGCGCGTTTACTCACCGTCCTCGTCTCCCCACCCCCCCCGGTAGCCCGTTGTTCGTGACCTGGGAGGTAAAACACACGCCCCCGTTCCTCCGCGGGTGTATTGGCACGATGACTTCGCGGCACGTTAAAAGCGCAATCGGCGAGTACGCTTTGTTGGCGGGCGTTCGCGATTCGCGGTTCCATCCAATCACTAAAAGTGAGCTCAAAGATTTACAGGTCAAGGTTTCGCTGCTGCACTCGTTTGAAACCGATTTAATCGATGCGCTTGATTGGGACCTTGATTTGCACGGCATTTCGGTGGATTTCGTTCTGGACGTTACCAACAATTCAAACACTCAAGGCGCTACTCACAGCGCTACGTACTTACCGGGCGTCGCGAAGAGCGTCGGGTGGAGCAAACGCGAAACGCTAACGCATCTGGCGGAAAAAGCGGGGGTGCGGGAAACGCGGATCGACCGGCTTTTGCAATCAGCAAAAGTCACGCGGTACCGAAGCAGCGTGGAAACAGCGACGTGGGAGGAGTATGCGGTGACCAGGAAACTGCCGTTGTGATAATACCGTGGAAATGTACACACGTGAAGAATAGCGCACCGGTTTTTTCCATCGTTTCGTCGGGAATCTGACGAGAGGGTCGAGATTTTGAGAAAAACTTAAAGAAGATTGATGAGTCAACTTTCGTCTCGGAAGACGGAAGGCAAAATCGGTGACGCGCATCACCACAGACGCACGTCGCCAACCACGCCACGACCTACCCGACCGCGATGTCATCCTACCCGATGCGTGGTACCGACACTCCCACGGAAGGTGGTGCCGCGACACCGGCGCACCACGTGGACGCGCAAGAGGCCTTCCCCGGCATTCCGCAAGACGTCGTTGCCACTCACATTTTCAGGTCTGACTCTGACCCCATCGTTCTCGCGCGGCTACGCGCGGTGAATCGCGCGATGCGCCACGCGGTGGACCAGACGGGACTTCGGGTGGCGGAGATGACGACATGGGAAGCCGCGGAGCTCGGGTTCTTAGAGACGCTTCAACACAAGCTCGAGAAAGGTCGTCTGGACAAGTGGAAGGTGTGCGAGTTTGCGGCAAAGGGCGGGCAGCTCGAGCTGCTGCAGTGGGCGCGCGCGAACGGCTGCCTGTGGGGCAATAGCACGTGCACGTTTGCGGCGCAGGGCGGTCACCTCGAGGTGCTGCAGTGGGCGCGCGCGAACGGCTGCCGGTGGGACGGTGATACGTGCTCAATTGCGGCGGGGAAAGGGCACCTGGAGGTACTGCAGTGGGCGCGCGCAAATGGTTGCCCGTGGAACGGGCAAACCTGCATGGCGGCGGCGAAGGGCGGGCACCTCGAGGTGCTGCAGTGGGCTCGCGCGAACGGTTGCCGGTGGAACAAGACGACGTGCGCGGGGGCGGCGCAGGGCGGGCGTCTTGAGGTGCTGCATTGGGCGCGCGCGAACGGATGCCCGTGGAACTTCTTTGAGTGCGTGTCGGGTGCGACGGCGAATGACAAAGTGGATGTGTTGGCCTGGTTGCAGGAAATGTTCGTAGGGATTTCAGATGACCCTGCTTTGCATTTTTGATTACACATTCTACTTTCGATTCACTACAATGTCCAACAGTCAGAGAAACGCCAACGCCGCTCTTCGGAACCAATTACTTTTCTTTCTCAACGAAGTCAAAGCGTGGCGCTCCACGCCGCGTAAACTGCGGTGGCCTCCGTTTTGCACTCTGCGATTGATGAGCTGCGCGGTTGCTTGTCCGAATAAGTCACAAGTGTCGTTCAACATCGAGAGCCGTTTTTTTTCCGTAACAGAACGCTCAATCTGGTTCGGTTCCACGAAACCCATAGAGTCCGCTCGGGACGGCGGCGCTCGCTTTGGCGCAGACTTTGTTCCTTTTCGTTTCCAAACCGTCAGCGCGTCGTACGTGCCCGGCCAGTTCGGAAGCGGCACGACGTGGGTGTTGTGCCAATTCTTTACGAGCTCGGAGTGGAACAAAGGACCGGCGGTAGCGGTGATTCGCGCGGTACCGTGAGTGGTGTCGGCGTTACCACTACTTTTTCCAGTACTTTGACTACCGTCCTGGCCGTCACTACCCGTACCGCCCGTCCCAACGTCGACTTCGCCCACGTACAAAAGCGTGTTCCCTCGGTACGCGCGGAGCGCGTCGAGCGCCATACCGGTCACGTTGGGAGGGGTTTTGTTATTTCCCGACGGTTCTTCCGTCCCGTACTCATCGCCACGCTCTTCCCGCGGCGGCCAGCACATGAACAGGGAAGGCACGTTGTTCGCGTCGCCTGCAAGCCCGCCGCCGGTGTGTCCGGCTATTGATGACACGTCCCCCAAACGCACGTTCGCGAACGGCGGCGGGTTTTCGTTGCGCACGCCGTGGTGACCGTTAACGTTTTGGGTTGCTGGTTCTTGTTCTATATTTTTTACGTTCCCAGTCGAGGAAAGGGATTTTTCTTTCAAAAGCGCGTGCTCCGATTGCTCGTGCTCCCCCACGTCCATCTCCCCCTCCCTGCCCCCCATCGGTGTCATGTCTATCGCGTCCACGTGAACTCCTTTTTTGCGAAGCAACGAGGTCCACAGCCCGGTTCCGGCGCCGATTTCTATGACACCTCTTGGTGAATTTTCCGAAATCATCTCGAGCGCTTCGGAAGACGGCACGCCCCACGAGAAAACACGACGCGTAGTTGTCACAAGCGTTCGCGCGTACAAAATCGATAACGGTGTCAAAGGTGGCCCGGGGAATTGGTTTTCCCGTGGGGTCTCGCCAGCCACCTGGGATTTACTGTCCTGGGGTGAGTTTTTTAGTTTGCCATCGTCCGGCGATGGTAAATACTCCGCTTTGCTTAGATTGAACAGCGCCCTCATCGCGGTGACGTACCGCCGCAGGTACTTTTCGTGGTGCTCGTCCATGGAATGCGGTGTCATCGTGCGTCAACACAGTCGCAATTACTTAGTTCGCGTTTCCTTGACCAGCGTCGGGCCCTGTCTCGCGTCCAAACCCACGTCCTTACTGCCGCTGTTCATGAACGCGCCCCTCCGGACCGCGGCAACGGATAAATTATCAGGCGACGTCCACAGCGGGTTCGTCACCGACCCGGTGGCGATGATGGGCGCGGAGAACGTGAACAACGCGAACGCGAACAACGCACCCGCGGTCACGAGCTTGTTTCCGCTCGCGTGAGGAACGCCGCGCGGGCGAGACATTCACGTCACGTGCGAGGAAGTATGAGGCTGATGACGGGGTGAAGGCGACGTCATTAATGTTTTCCACTGGCACTGTGGATTTTGGACGAGGAAGTCTCAACATACTTTTCAAGCTACCAAGGAGAACCGTTTCGCGAATGTACTACCACAACTTTATTACTCTAGCTAGACTAATAACGCTTAGTAACACCACTAAGAAAGAACACGGGAGATCGCTTCCGCCTGGGTTAGACGCAAAACGCGCCGGCGTTTCCGTCGTCACGCCGCGCCGGCATCGCGGAGAATCTGAACAATCGCCGCGTGGCCCTCTTGAGCGGCGCTGTACAGCGGCGTCGCGCCGACATGCATTGCCTTGTTGACGTCCGCGCCCATCTCGATCAGCGCCCGCACCACCGTCTCGTAGCCAAACTGAGCGGCGACAAACAGCGGCGTCGCGTCGTTATTCTTTGCCTTGTTGATGTTCGCACCCAAATCGATCAGCGCCCGCACCACCGCCTCGTGGCCGTTATAAGCGGCGATCAACAGCGGCGGCACGCCGTCATCCATCGCCTTTTTGACGTCCGCGCCCATCTCGATCAGCGCCCGCACCATCGTCTCGTGGCCGTTTTGAGCGGCGACAAACAGAGGCGTCGCACCGTTATCCCTTGCCATGTTGACTGCAACTTCTCGAGCTGTCCGCTCCTCGCCGCTGCCTGACAAAGGCGTTCTTGACGTGACAGGCGACCTCCCCGTTGCCGGCGATACAGCGCGCTTAAACATCCGAGGTTTAGAGCTTCCTCCTCATCAAGCTCCTGAAACTGCAGCCCCGTTTCTGCCACCGCGTCGCGCATCACGCGGCTCACCGCTGGGAGCCGTGCGAGATCTGCGGGGTCGTCGAAATGCTCAGTTCTGAGAATGTGCTCGACGACGAGGTGGTTGGGGAGGCGGGGGAAGGCTTCGCCCAGGTTAGCATCGCGTGTGCGCGCGAGTATCCGCACCGAGGGTCGCGTGGGAAGACATCGCGGACCGGGTGGCACGTGCGAGTCGTTGTGTTTTCGTTTGGCTTCGGAGACTGCGAGATTGCGTAGTACGATTTTCGAAGAAGACCTTTCCTTGAAAAAGAAAAGAAGAGCACTTTGGAGAAAAGGATTTTTTCTTCATAAGCCGACTAACGCCTCCCTCCCTCTTCCCTCGCCCTCACCGCGAGCCGCACTTGGTTCGCCAGGAACTCTCCTGGTTCCACTGACGGTGTGGCGGCTAGGGCTTGGTGGAACAACACCGTGGACGGGGTCATTCCAGGCACGGTGTTGCACTCGATGATGGTAACGTCGCCGGTTTCGCAATCCACAAAGGCGTCGATTCGCGCGAACCCGGCGATGCCCAACACGTTCGCAGCGCGCGCGATGCGATCCTTCACCACCTCGACTATTTTCGGACTGAGGATCTCTTTCGGAGGCGGTGTGATGTTAATTCCAGTGCCTCCTTGGAACTTCTCCTCCAAACTCAAGACGCCGCCGTTTTTTTGCAACACCGTTAGCGACGGCTCCATGGATTTTATAAAACCGAGCTCGCCGAAAACGCCAACCGTGATTTCAACCAAACGGCGTGTGCGAGGTTCTTTTTGGTCTTCGCCATCTCCTCTTCTTTGACTATCAACTCTATCGTCCACCACGAACCGGACGGATTCGTTCCCGGATTCGTCACTGAACACCTCCACCGCCGCCGTCACCACGAACGGCTCGCACAGAAACTCGAAGGACGCGCCGGGGGCGGGCATTTCGATTTTCGTGAATATTTTCTTTCTTTTTTCGGAATTTTTTTGTTCGGCGTCGTGAATGTTTTCCAGCGTCAGCGTTCGCTCGCCTCGCGTCACCGCGAACGCATAAGCCAGCAAGTCCTTCGACGACCGCAACCGCGCCACCCCCGTACTACACCCGTCCGAGTTCGGCTTGAAACAAACACCAACACGGAAATCAGCGCCGACCGAGTGTAACAAGCCCTGCCAAAACGTTTCCAAACTTTTGTCATCTCCATTCGCGCGCGAAACGAGCGCGCTCATTTCCCACGCCGTTACCTTCTTTTTCAAACAAACACCGACGCCTGGTAAGTTCGCGCAATTAATAGTCTCACCAGTCCGCATCTTGTCCATACACACCCGACTGCAGTGCGCATCCGACCCGGTGAAAACCACACCTTCTTTTTGTAGAAAAGCCTGTAAACTCCCGTCCTCGCCGCAACCGCCGTGCACGGCGTTGAACACGACTGACAGTTGTCTGCCATTTTCGTCCTCCTCGTCGTCCAAAGCGACCGACGCCGCAAACGCGCTGAGCGTCTCGGCAACCGGGTCGAAGAAATCGAGCAAAGCGGCGCGGGTATCGGTACCACGCGTCGCAGGGAACCCGCCGTCAAAGAACCCGCCGTCAACCAGCTCTGTTTGAATTTTAATTTGCGTCGCTTTGAGCTCTTTCGTACCGCCGCCACTACTCGCCGCGCGCAAAACCTCCTCCACGGTATGCCGCAAAACGGACGCGTACGGCAGGCGGAACACGGGCGTGTTTTCCAAAGAAGCGAAGGCTTTTGTTTCGTTTTGTTTTTTGTCGACTGCGTTGTTTCCTTGCGCATCTGTTGCTCCATCCAATGCACAGTACCCTGGCGCTAGCAACACCGGCACCACGTCGAACTCGCCAACTCCGCGGAGTTTCAAAAACACGTTCACCCCGGAGAGCAACGAAACCTGGCGCTCGCTCGAGTCGCCCCCGAAAAGAACGTACACTTTTCTTTTCTTCTTTCGTTTTGAAGGTACCTTTCGTGTATCATCAGAGAGGACCTTTCCTTTTTCAGAAGGTACCTCAGCCTCTTCGCTCCCATCACCGACCGTCCCGATGCCGTACCGCGCGCGCGCGTTGGCGAGCACCCCGCCGAGCACCAACGCGTGCGACACGCCGCACTGCGCGGCTTGCAGGAACAAAAAACTGGTCTGCTCCATGCCGCTCACGACGTTTACGTCGGTGAACACGGGCTGGGTTTGGGTTTTCCTTCTCTCGAAACCGTCGCCCGGCCAATCAATCGCGGCCGCGTCGTCGCCGAGCGAGTCGCCGTAGTAAAACCCGTCGAGGCGCGCGAAGTCGCGTAGGCCGAGGGTTCTGAAAACCCTCACGGCTTCCGCGCGCACTTGTGCGAGCCCGTCGGTGCCGAACCTCGCCGGGGCGTGGTACACAACCTGCGACGTGGGTAGGTACTTTCGCCGGAAGTTGAACACGAAATCGTTCGAGTCCTGATGTCTGTTTTCTGACTCGAAATCGTTTCGGTTGGGGGGGTCTGCCTGTTTCCCTTTTTCGTCTTCAGGACCAACGTCGCCGTTCCCAAAACTCCCGAGCACTTCTATTTCCGTCGGCGTCAGCGCGACCGGTCCGGTTTGTGTTTCAATCACCACCACGGTGAACTCCTTGCCGCCAACACCGGCGTGCTGCTCCACCAAGACGTCCCCTGCGAACTCGCGAAGGCACTCCGTGACTTTTCCCACGGCGTCGTCCACGCCAAGCGCGACGACAACGCCGAGCGACGACCCGCCTTGAGTGGGCTTCACCACGACCACGCCCTTAGCGACATCGAGGTCCCTCTGTCGAAACCAGCTGTGGACGGTTTGCCTTATTTTAAGTAAACACTCGCTACTTGGTGCTTCATCGAGTCCTTTAAAATCGGCATACAACAACACTTGCGCGTGTAATACTGGATGTCCATGTTTTAACAACGTCGTCGCGCATTTGTTTTTGTCAAACGCGACGCCGGCGCTCGCGGAACCGGCGCCGACGAAAGGAACGCTGATTGTAAAAAAAGAAATGTCAGTCTTGATGGGCAAACAGTCGGCGGAATGTGGAAATGGGAAATACTTACCTGTGCTTTTCAAGCACCAGCTGCAACGTCCCGTCCTCGCCGAAAGCGCCGTGCACGGCCGGGAACGCGATCGCGTTTCTTTCGGAGAGGTGCGCGGCGAGCTCGTCCGGGTTTTGGAAAGTCTTGTTCAGCGTCATGTTTTTATTTTTAGAACCATTCCTTAGTTTGAAGTCAAAGTCGCTCGGGGTGTTGCTGTACATCTCTTTCGTTGCCACCGCGTACGCGCGTAACGCGCGGTCGAAGTAAAAGCACTCCACATCAATTTCCTCGGACCGCAGGTGGTCAAGCACCGACCTCGCCGAGTTCAGGGAAATGCCGCGCTCCTGGCTGGGGCCGCCGCACAGCACCGCGACGAGAGTTTTCGTGTTGGGTGGGCCATCGCGCGGTGTGGTGCGCACGTGCAAATCGTCGGCACCCTGGGCTGCGGTTTGCGGCGCGGCGAGACGTGGTCGACGGGACGAACCCGACCAACGCGTGGGCCCGCGCGATCTGCCGGCCAGGGCCGGCCGGTCGCGAGCGCGAGACCTTGCCGGCGCCCACGCCGGAGACGCGATCGCCGGCGCTGCCATCAAGTGACAGGAACGAACAACGATCGGACGAGTTGGTTGTGAAATACTATTTTTCGCGAAACTTGACTTGCGTCGTCTACCTACGCGTCAACGCCAACGCCTTCACAGTTCCACGGCGCGCGTCAGGTCGTCATGAGCGACGACCCGCGGCGCGGGTTCGGATTCGCGAGCGGCAGCGGCGGTGGGGGCGGCGGTGGTGCTCCTGGTGGTGGGGGCGGCGCGCCATCTCAAAACAGAATCTCATCTCAAACGAACGCGAACACGCAGGTCCAAAACAACCACAATCAATCTGCTTCCCAACCCAACGCGCTGCAAGGCAACACCGTTTTCGTGAGCCGCACGCAGAACGGCAACCCGTTGCTGCGGCACATCCGGAACGTGCGGTGGGTTTTCGCGGACGTCGTTCCCGATTTCGTGCTCAACGAAAACGCGTGTGTTGTGTTCATCTCGCTGCGGTATCACTTGCTTCACCCCACGTATTTGCCAACCAAGATAGCGGCGCTGCAAAAAGCGTTCCGATTGCGAGTCGTGCTTTGCCAAGTCGACACCGAGGACGTGATAAAGCCACTCGGAGAGGTAAACAAAATCGCCGCGATGGGAGGGTGCTCGCTGCTTTGCGCGTGGTCCCCGGAGGAAGCCGGGCGGTACGTCGAAACGCTGAAGGCTTTTGAAAAAAAGGCGCCTGACATTATTAAAGAACGCGTGGAAACAGATTACCTAGGGCGGTTACAAGCTGCGCTGACGTCGGTCAGGGGGGTGAACAAAACAGACGCCACCAGCTTGGGGGCTAACTTTGGGAGCTTCGCGGGGGTGTTACGTGCGTCCGAAGTGCAGCTCGCGGCGACGCCGGGACTGGGGCCGACCAAGGTGAAACGGCTGCGCGAAGCGGCGAACGCGCCATTTCGACGGCGAGGCGGTGGTACTAGCGGTACTACTAACGGTACTACTAACGGTACCCAGCCGGCCACGGAAGTGCTTCCGCCGCCGGAGTGAGACGTGAGACGAAACAACAATAGATATAGAAGTAGCAGGGTTTAGAAGGAGTAGGAAGGACCGAAGTAGTAGGGTTCACAAAATTTCAGGATGACGATACATCTCAGAGGAGGTAAAACATTATTGCCTCGGACATACATCGTACGTCGTCGTCGTGTGCCAAAAGTCTCTCTCGTGACTGTCCTATAACTCTCGCTACCGCCGGTGGTGTCGCCGTCCTTTCCGTCCCTTCGGGCCCTGCGACCGCGGCGCCGGTTCCGGGCGGCGCTGTTCGTATTGCCCGTTACTATGTTGCGGTTGATGCGCGTGTTCTCTGCGTTCGTTCAAAACAACGTGCGCCTCCACGAGGGCGTCCAGGTACTCCTTTCTTTCTTTTTCACCGCCGATCTTGATAAACGCGGTTTTCACTCTGTCAAACGCTTCGTTGCAGTGCGCCGCGCCTGGGTTTTTATCCGGGTGCGTGAGGACGACTTTCTTGCGGTAGCTTTTCTTTATCTCCGCGTCGTCAGCGGTGACCGGGACTTCCAGGACGCTGAAGTACTCCTCGCACTCCAGCACCCGCTGCACCTCCCCGAACGCGTCGGGGTATCTCATGACGCGCAGAATTGGCGAGTTCGGGTCGTTCCCCAACACTCGCTCCTCCGCCTGCGCCCGCGCGAACCCGGCGAGTGCGAGCAGCGCGAGTAATCCCCAAGCCGCCAACACGAGCAACCCGACAACAACCTTGGCCCAGACGAAGAACCAGCCGTTCCGTACCGTGAGCTCGAAGGCGAGGAAAAAAGCGCAGTCGATCCAGAACGTAAGCGCGGTGCACGCGCACACCAGGGTGGTTGTCAAACAACCCGCAAGACCCCACCACCCGCCGTTCGCGAAGTAGATCAGTAAAAAGTGCGGCCACAAGTCCCTCGCCCAGGGTAGTTTTCGTTGCCAGACGATTCCCACGATCGCGGGCGCCGTGGCCCACCACGTCGGGTCCCACAGCGCGTGCACGACGAATTGCTTGGCAAACAAGACCAGGGCGACGACGACGTCGCGCCACACGAATGTAACCAGCGCTTTGAAAAACCCGAAAAACGCGATCGCCACGATCACAAGCACGGTTGCTGATACTAAACCGGTACTTAGCACCAGCCTCGCGCGTTTCGGGTGCCCTCTGGTTAACACCACCCGGACCGCATCCGCGGTGCTGTCCCGCCCGGCGAGCTCGAACAACAACGGCAACACGTTTCCCAAGACGTCGTCCGTGTACCACTTGTCCACCTTTGTAAACGCGCCGACCACGAAACTCCACACCCAACGAAAAGGCTCCGCGGGGTCTATCGTGGGGCCATTCGGCGTCGCATCCACCTTTTCCGTCGCAGGCGGAGACGCGCTGGACGAAGCGGTGTCGCCGCTCGAGGCACGCGCAGACGCGGGTGCGTCACGCATTGCGGCGGCGCCCTGCACGAGTGGACGGGGAGAGCAGATTATTGGTGCTTCCCATGACTTGACAGGACTCGTCGTCCGACGATATTTTGAAAACAAAAAGACTGCCTTGTCACCTCGCGACGCGCGCGCGCTTGACGCGATGGCGCTTGACCGGTAGTGGTGTTGGTGTTGGTGTGTGCGCTGCACATGGGGTTCGGGTGGGGTCGGGTCGCCCCAGGTGATGCGCCGCACAAATACCCCCCCCGGTTCACGTTGACAGTCGGCGAAACGCTCGTCGCGCTGGTTCCCGATATTGCGAGTACCTCTCGTCAAGACAACGAGTCATTCGGGTTGGTAGTGACCCGAACAGGCCCCGGTGTTTTGCGAGTTGAGCCAACTCCAACCATCGAAACAGCACTAGCCGCTGCTAAAGCGTGCGATACGCGCTTACAAACAAACACCGTGTTCGGGCTCGCGGGCGCGTACCGCACTTCATCTGGGTTCCATCTGTTGGTCGTGACCGGGTGCGAATCGGTGGGCGCGGTGAAAAACGCGCGCGTGTTCCGAGTGACGAAAATCGAAACTGTGTGCGTTGGTGCAAAGAAAGCTTTAGGTTTAGACGCGAGTGACTTGTGTAGAAGCAACACGTCCTCTGAACTGCGTCCGGAACGAAAGTCGCACAAACTGATGAAAACCTTTCTGGCGAGCGGAAACGTGAAGCGGTTGTTCTTCTCCGGTGACGCAAACGAGTTCGACGTCACGCGGAGTTTTTCGCGAATGAATCAATCAACGGCAATGGAAGAACACGAGTCGGAACCGATTTCCGACACCAATTGGCGTAGGTGCGATGGAAACTTCCTGTGGAACCGTGGTGTGGGGTCCGTGTTTCTCGAGGGACTGGACAAGGATGGCCAAACAAAAGCTGACTCGTTGCTCGTGCCGCTGGCGTTCGGGTCGTGGGGAACCGAACAATTCGACGTCGCGTCTTTGGGTGATAAAAGTGATGAAACTAAAAAAACAATAGCAACCGCGCGGTGTTCGCTCGTCGCGCGCGTATCCACGAAACGCGTGGGTATCCGGCACCACTGCCGCGGTGCGGACTTGGGTGGAAACGTGGCGAACTTCGTGGAAACGGAACAAATCGTCGAGGTTGGGGTTGGGGGTTTGGAGGTTGAGGGCGATACGTTTGCGCGTGATACGAACAAAACCGATACCGAAAATACCGAAAATACCGAAACCGAAACCCAAAAGCGGTCGTACGTCTCGTCCTTCGTGATTTTGCGCGGCAGCGTGCCGACGCGCTGGGCGCAGCCTCTTTTGGACCTGAGGTGGAAGTTTCCGCTGCTAAATATGGACAAATCAGACTCTACGGCAACAACCAAACATCACCTCGCCGGTTTGCGCGAAACTTACGGCCAAGTGGCGGTGCTTGATTTGCTGAAACAGGGAAAAACAAACAAGGAGTCGGCGTTGGCCGCGTGTTGGCGCGACGCAATCGCGGACTCGGGAAGTGAAACTTCGTACTTTCCGTTCGACCTCGGCCGACAGATTGGCTTTAGTGGAGACAAGAGGGCGCTTGAGCAAATGCTCAAGGTGATGAACAAAAGCCTGACCGGACACGGGTTCTGGTTCCACGCGAAGGACGGCGCGACGATGAGTGATGAAAAAGTAACAGATCAGGAGTCACATAAAAAAGAAAAGAGCGCGAGCGCGCAAAAAAAGCAAGCAAAAAAACACGGCGCGCAAACCGGCGTCATAAGGGTCAACTGCAAGGACTGCTTGGACCGCACCAACGCCGCGCAAAGCGCCTTAGGTGGTAAGGCGCTTAGTTCGCAACTTCGTGAACTTGGGTTCGAACCTTGGCGATTGAAACCGATGCGGGAAAAGCACGCACGGCTGTGGGTAGCACACGGCGACGCAATAGCGAAGGCGTACGCGCGGACAAACGCGCTGCGGCGGGACGTCACGCTTTTCGGTAAGCGGACTTTTGTTGGGGTTTGCTCTGATTTGAAAACAGCCCTCACCAGGTGGGCGCAGAGCAAGTTCTCCGACGGTACCGCGCAGGACGGGGTGCGGTTTTTTCTGAGCGGCGGGAAGGGTGCGTTTAAAGCAGTTGCAGGCGGGACTGGAGGGAGGCATCACGACGAGACGAACCCGGCACCGCCAAAAATTACCGGGTGTTTCTCGTCCTGTCTGAACCAGCCGTGTCTGGTGGAGGAACACGACGCGTGGGCGCTTCGCGGTTACACACGCGCTTCCGCACCTAGAAAGGTAACAACGGCGCCGGCGGTGTCGGAGGATTCGTAGCAGTAGTAGTAGTAGTGGGTGGCCCCGTTGCCGTTAAATCAAGTTTTAGAAGTTTTGGCATAAAAACATTCCGCGCCCCGAAGTTCTGTCCTTAGTTCCGCGTAATGTATCACACCCACACATCGTACACAATCACTTACGCACGGGCATCCTTAGCCTTCTTCTCCATGCGCTTGAGCAGGTCACCCATTTCCTCGCGCTTGCGCTTGCCGCGGCCGTGCGTGCCGAGCTGTTTTTGTGAAATTAGAAATGGGAATGATGGGTCAGCCAGGGGACTTGGCAAGAGGGGGAACGCGCGAGGCTACGGAGGAGCCTGTGCTCCAGCCGGCGGTACGTGCCACGTCGTCGTGCGGTCTTACACAGACACCCGAGCCACTCTACGAAGAGTCCACGCGTGGACAGTCGTCCGCGTCGTCGGGGTGAACGATTGGTACGTGCCCCTGGAGGCTCCCCGAAACCCTAGAAAATACCGGATGGACGCACCTTGCGCTTGGCGAGCTTCAGCGCGCGCTTGTCCCGGCCAACCTTAAGCAATTCCATCAGGCGCTTTTCGTACGGGGCGCTGCCCACGACATCGCGAATCAACTCGCGGATGTTCTTCACGCGAGCTCCGAGTTTCTGTGTGTGGCGGTTTCCGGGAGTGGGTGGAAGATGTCGAGGTCAGTGATGGGCTCGCGGGCCCTGGAAAACCCGCCATGGCGCGCGACGGAAACCGAGCGTGACGTACCCCCTTGCGCTGCGCCGGGCGAGGCGCCATCACGCGCTTCGCGACGACATGCCCCTTCTTAAGTCCAACGGCGATTTCCATCTTGCGTGCTGTGTTCGACGACGTCTCCGTGCGGTCGGTAAAGGGCGAGGGGAGAAGCCGTCTCGGTGAGATTTGGCGCTTGCCGCTCCGCTGGGCAAGGAAAGGGGTAAAACAGAGTGAGAATTGGGGAAAATGTCTCCATGCTCACTCAATTGAGTAGTCGGGCTGACATTTCCTCGGCATGGCACTTTCAAAAACTTGCTTGCAGTCGTTGCTCTTCTCGCGGCTCCCTCGGCCGTGGCATTCGGACCCGCGAGGGCCCGAGGCACGCGAGCGTTTCGTTTTCCGCGCGCACCGCCCGGTTCCGGAACCGCGGGAATCCGCGATGGGCGCGCCCATTCTCCCCACGGGAATCGAGCCCGAGGATGTTGACGCGAGCCAGTTTTACGTCGAGGCCAACTCTTTGCGCGCGTTGGATGACCCGGTTGTCGAGCAGGCGGCGCTTCTCGCGCAGCTTGCGAGCGAGGTGTGGACGGTGAACTGTGGGGGCTTGCTAGTTGCCCGGCAACTCGCCACGCACCACCCTGAAGTGTTACGCCCGCACCTACCGTCCGTGATTCCAGCACTACGGAAACACATGGACGCGTTACGGTCGTCGCTTTGCAAAACCGCGTTGCTTTGCGCGTCCGACTTTTTCGTCGCGTTCGGGGACGAGCTGTTCAAACACCTGGAGGACGGCACACCCAGCGTGCTGCACGTGCTGCTTCACAAAGCCGCGCTCGCGAAGCCGTTCCTGATGGACGAAGCGAGCCGGACGCTGGGGGTGATGATTGCGAAGCTTGATGTTGATACCCTGGTGGAACATTTTCTGCTGAAACGAGTCGGCTCGAAAAACGATAAAGTGCGAGCGACGGTGGCGGAGTGCCTGCGCGTGGCCACGGACCGGAGGGCTATCCGAACAGTCATGGACGAGAACGATGATTCATCACTATCCTGTATACACACCTGCCGCGCCGAACTACTCAAAGCCGCGGCGGTTTTCGTCAACGACCGGCAACCGGGCGCGCGCGAAAACGCGCGGGTGTTGTTGCAGACGCTGAAGAGAAGTTTTCGCGAATTCGAAAACGACCACGACGGGGACGACGAGAACACCGGCGGAAACTTGAACGACACGGCAACAGCAACAACACTTGCAGAAAAGGATCCTTGGACGAAACACGTGGAGAAAACTTTGGGGAAATCGGACGGGGGGAAGATATGCAAGCTGTGTTGAATCCCGTTGCGAATGAGTTTTAATTTGATAACGTCGTTTTTTTAAAGGTCTTGAGTTGTTCACTTTGTGTTTAGTCCCTATCAATCTCACCGCCGCGTGCTTCGACGCGTGGATGTCGTGAAGCTCCCGGTCATCACCGCGGTTTCGTTTTGTTTCGATTTGACCGGAGACGGCGGCGGCTCGTGTTGTGTCCGTTCCGCGTGAATGCCTTTTGGTACACCCCCCTTTGGTTTCGCCGGCGTCGCCGTCGCGGGCGCAGTTTTCTCGGCCACCGGAACCGCCGGCCCCGGCGCCGGCAGCGCCAGCACGTCCCTCCCGGCCGTCCCCACCCCCGTCAGCACGGTCCGCGCGACGTTGCCCTGCGCCGCTCCTCCCACCCGGTCAGCGCCCGCCGGCGTCGTCGTGAGCACCGATATCAGGTTTTTGTAAAGCGTGACGTCCGGATTTTTGTTCCGCACCGCCGCCTCCACCCGCCGCGCGTTTGTTTTATCCTCCACCAGGTACTTCTTCTTAATTTGCCGCCTCGTTCGGCCCGGGAACAGCCGCTGAATCAGGGAGAAATCCGTTCCGAACTGCGCCAGGGCTTGGAAGAAAAATTCCGTATCCTCCGCGGTCCACTTCTCGGCTTTGGTGTAGTTGGCGTACGTAGCCGAGTTTAACTTCGTGCCGCTCTCCTCTACGCGGGTGAAGTCGCTAAGCGCGGTTGCCCTTTCCACCGCCGCGTTCACGGTGAGGGACTTCTCGTTGATCACGATCTGGCCGTCCACGACCAACACCTGCGGGGTCATGACGTGAGGCCCAGCGCCAAAGCCGCCTTGGCCAACGCGGGCGCCCGCCGGGGGCAACGCCAGGGCGCTCGCGAGTTGGGGCGCAGCAGAGGCGTCTGCACCACCAACGCCAACTGCAACACGTGAGGCGGTATCCACCAGCGCCAAAGCGGTGTTAGGGGCGCGCCCCCGCGCTGCGCCGGAACCGCTTTGGTCGCCCAAAGAGCCGCCGCCGTCGCGTCGCTTCGCCCCCCTCACGCGCGCCTCGCTCGCCCGTTCCTCCCTCGACCGCTGCCGAATGATGTCCCGAATGCTCCGCGCGAGGGCTTCGTCCACCGGCGTCCCTGCTGCCATCGCCGCGGCGTTCGCCCGAGGCGAGCCCAAATGCACCCGGTTACCCCGGGTCGTCGCCGCGCCCCGGACCCAGCGGTGCGCCGGCGGCGTCGCGCCTGGCGCCGCGGCGCTCGGCGCGCTCGGCGGAACAGACGGGGGAGGCGGCATCGCCGCTCGCAAGCGCGCCTCGTGCTCCAGCGTTCGCGGTAAATTCGGGTTCGCGTGCGGGTCGGTAGCAGCTGGGGCGCGAAGCTGGGTACTCGGTACCGCGGGGGGTACTGCGCGCGCCGCCGCGGGACTCGGCGCGGTACTCGGCGCGTCGTCCAGCCGGCGCGACGTTAGGTTCGGCGCTCTTCTCGCCGCCGCCGCGGGCGCTTCACCCGCCGGTAGCTCTTTTGGTGCCGTCACATCAGTGCGTGGGGTTTCATCCGTCGGTGCTGTTTCAGCAGTCGGTGGGGTTTCACCTGTCGCGGCGCCAACTCCGCGACGCGCGCGCGCGACGATCTTGGGCGCGAACGCGGAGGCTCGATGGGAGGTGCCTGTGTTATTATTTTTTTGGTTTTTTGGAGGGGGAACGCGAATGCATTCGGGCGAACCGGGCGAGGTCAGCGTTTGCACTCGGTCTCGGCATCGAGACATGGAGACAGAAAAGGTGGTCCGCGTGGTGAAACACTAAAGTGACGTTGGGCAAAACGTGGTTCTCACCTTTGTCCGAGTTCGTGGCGTTTTCCAGGGTTTCAAGCGCGGAGAGGTCCATGTTGTTCGGCGATTTGGATTCGGCGTGGCCAAATCGCGGGGCGTTTTCGGGGAGGACACCGACTCAAGCAGAAACACGCCTCGAGAAAAGCCCCGGTCCGACCGCGACACTACGTGGCCTTGGCGTAACTGACGCTGTCGTTACCCGGGCGCCCGGGGAACGCGAGGTCCGAACTGGAGCGGGTGGCTCGCAGGGGCCGGGAAATGGACTCTCGGAATCACAACGACTCGAAAATTCTATATTCTTGGTCCGACCGAAACTCGAGTCGTCGTCCATCACGGCACTCGTGGAAAGTCTTCGCACCAGACTGGAAGCGCGTGGACCGGAGGGTATGTCTTGCGCGACGGTTTCGGCGAACCGACGATCGCGTCGTGAGTATGTTCGGCCTGCTGTACGGGCTGTACACGGAAGCGTTCAGGAAGGTACGTGGGACGACAGGGCGGGGGCGCGAGTACCTCGTGCTACTCGTGTTTGTGTCTAGCATCTGGCGGCAGATTGTTGCGTTTTCGAGATTGCCCAACGCGCGCTTTCTCTGAATGTTCCCTCGCAGTGCCTGGCGGCTGTTTTTACGTACCCATCCGCGCCTCCGCGCGTCGGTTCCGTGGAGGAGACGCACGTCGTGTCTACACGCCCGGAACGACCCACCGTTTCTCACCACCCACCACCCAAACACGTTTCCATCCAATCCAATTCTCAACTCACAAAAAACAGAATGAGTACAAATTCCTCATCCTCGGCGTGGGCGGCGCCGGGAAGACTTTCGTGCTGGAGAGTCTGAAGACTAAATACTCCCCTACCCCGGGCTTGCGTTGCAAAGAAATTGTCCCCACCGTGGGATTGAACCTGGCGCGTCTGGACGGCTTGGTACCTAACGGGACGTGTTTGTTTTGGGATCTCGGCGGCCGGCACGGGCTTCGCGGAATCTGGGAAAAATACTACTCCGAGTGCGACGGGGTTTTGTTCGTGGTTGCGACTTCGGACGGCGACGGGTCGTTGGACTCAAAAGATTCAAAAGATTCATCCGAAAGTTTCCAGGCATCCCTCGAGGTGCTTGCGGAGGTTGTGCAAGTGCGCTCGCTGGCGGGGGCGCCGGTGCTGGTGCTGGTGAATGATAAAAACGATAAAAACGAATCCGAAAACGTGGCGTCGAAAACTTTGCGACTCGAAAACGTTTTAGCGTCCGTTTCGCGAAAGCGCGCGACGCGCGTGTCACGACTAAACTCGGACTGTTCCGGGGTTACGTGGCTCGTGGAGACCGCGGTGGGAAGCGAGAGGACGAGGGAGAGGCTGGGGATACGGGCGGTGACGAATACGTAATATGATGATCGATGAGGGCCGTCGTTGGTCGTAAAACTTTCGTCGATTCGTTAAACGTTTAAAAAGGGGACGCGACGCATGTCCCTCGCCGTGTCCCTTCTCCCCACCGCGGTCCCTTCGCTCCGGTTATTTTTTGGAGGATGGGCCCACGTTGTCGCCGGTTTTCCCGTCGCACGCCACGATTTTCAGCTTATCCACGTGCGCGTTGTCCTTGTACCCGCCCGGCCCGGTCACGGTGAACGTCACGTCGTCCAGAAGAAACGTCCACACGTTGTCGCAAAACCGGTACGTGTCGAGATTGCCTTTGAACGTGGTTTTGGTTTTCACGGACCCGAGGGCTTCGTTCATGTTCTTGTCGAACTGCGCCAGGACCTTCATGGCGATGCTCGGAGTAAGCTCGCCGTTGGTGACCATCTCATCCAGCGCGTCTGTTAGCGTCATCCCGAGCGTGGATCTGCGGTACAGCTCGTAGTACTTTTTGGAGGCGGGAAGATTGATTGGGGAGATTGGATTTGGGCGGTGGTCAGCGGCGGGTCGGGGTGGGGTAACGCAACAGGACATTGCGATCGACACATCGACCAGAAGTGTGCGCATTCGTCTCCAAACGCACCGCCATCACGCTCCGTCCCGCCGGAAACCAGGTCACGCGCGCGAGCTGCGCTCGCGCGAGTGCCCTCCGCGCGCTGCAAGACAACGAGGGTTTTTTAGAAAAATAATTACCCGCGGGTCGCATCATCACTCATCACCGGGGCACAGCTGGGGTCCCCGCGCGCTTCTCGCGATGGGCAATTTCGACGCCTTCGTGGACGAGGACGACGACGCGCCGATATTCCCGCCGCCGGTGTTCGTTCCAACGCAGGCCGCCGTGCCCGCGCCCGTGCCCGTGCCGATGTACGCGCCCGGGCCCGGCCAAATGCTGCCGCACGGCGCCATGCCGATGTATCAACCGCCCGTGCCCGTGAAGCCGCCGCCCACCGTACCCACGGCGCTGGGGATGGTCGACCTGCTCGCCTCCTGTCGCGGAAAGTGCACGGACCAGGAGTTGCACGCGCTGAAGGTGACGTACATGAAACTCAAGGTACGCGGACGGCAGATCGAATCGAACGCGATGTAAATCCCAATCTTGAGCTCACTCTCCTGAGATCGATTGACGCCAATCATTTCATCATTTTCAACCCGACGCTCCACTCCCGTTCATCCGCGACTCACACGACGGCCTACCCGCTACTCTGCACAACACCCCCCAGGAACGCGTGTGCAACGTGGTTGATTTCCTTCGCGCCGTACGAGACGTGCTCGGCGAGGACGAGCTCGTGCGCGCGATGGCGGCGTCGCGCGTGGCGCGGCAGCAGCAAGCGGCGGCCGCTGCGCTCGCCGCGCAGGCGCAGGCGGAGGCGCTCCGGGCGAAGGAACTCGCCGCGGAGGCGGCTGGAGGTGACACAAATAGCGGCAAAGACACAGCGGGCGGCGGCAAGGGCGGCAAGGACAGCAAAGACGGAGGGAAGGATAAGCACCCCGCTTCTCACAACCTGGACGTGTCCAAGGAAGCGGATGACGTGTTGGCCATTGCCGGCGTCAACGCGGATGACGAAGCGCGGTACATGTTCGGAGGGTCTGGGGATTACGGAACCGCGGAACGGGCTGATTTGTACACCGACTTCACCCCGAAAGCGAGCTGGCGGAAGCTCATCGAACTCCGGGTGTTCGCCCGAGTCGCGGGCGAGGACGGCCTCGCGTACCGCAACGGCGTGCCCAACGTCCACGAGAAAGTGTACGAGTTCGTGGAAGAAGGTGCGGGGCTTTCCCATTCATCACATTCTGCCTCTGCGAATGTCCATACCAGACTGACACTTTCTTTTTTATCGTATCAGCCCTGCAAGCGCGGCTGAAGGGTTTCATCGCGGCGACTCAACACGCGGCGTCGCAGCGCAACGACCCGAACCGGAACGCGTTTGAGTTGGTTAGGGTGGTGGAGCCGAAAGCGCTGGTGCGGAAAGTCAACGTGGATTGCGAAGCCGCCGCCGCCGCGCGAAACGAAAAAGAACGACAGGCGCTTTTGCGCGTGGGCGAGACATTCGCGGCGAAGCGGAGAAGAGCTACGCGCGGGGACGAGTTCGACGACCAAGAGTTGAAAGAAAAAGTAGCCAAAGTACAGGCGGAGGAGGAGGACCGGGTACGCGCGGAAACCGCGAACCAAGCCGCGCAAGCCGCGCTGGGAAGCGACGCGAAGTACCTGAAGTGGGCGGAGCAGGCGAAGAGCGGGTCGGCGGGCGCGAAGAGCGGTAAGGCGCCGGGGGCGGGCGTTTTGCATACCTTGAATTCAGAAACCACCGACGGCGCCGGGGGTGCGAACATCGGCGTCGCGTCTGCTGAAAAGTTTGGCATCGCCCCAACCACGCGCATGGCAAACACCGCGCACTCCGTGGTGCTTAAAGACTGCGCCGAGGCGATCAAGGATGACGTGCGAGGCAAAGCGCTGCGGTCGCGGTTGTTGGGAAAGTTTTAAGGAAGGTTTCCTGTTAAGGTTTCTTTTTACCGATTACAAAAAGTTTCCCCTCCACGAAGTACGCATCGCCGCGGTTGAAACGCCCGCGCGTCGCGTCACTCCCTGCGTGCTCAAAAACGCCCGTAACTCACTCCACCCGTACCTCGTCCCAAACCATTCCTTGCGAAACCGCCCGCCGCTTCGCTTATATTGTCGTCCCGTCCGGAATCGTGGCGTTGCGCAGAATAACCACGATTCCCGAACGGATGTACACGCCGTTTTCCTCATCCACGAAATCCTGCACGCCCTTCTCGTTCGTGATCACGCAGTTCTTCCCGATGCGCGCGTTCTTGTCGATGATGGCGTTGCTGATCACCGAGCCGGCGCCGATGCCCACGGGCACGCCCCCGGTCTCCAATAACTTGGCCTTGTCTTCGTCGGATTCGTAGTAATCAGCGCCGATGATCATGGCGTGCTTAATAACGCACTTGCTCCCGACCTGCGACCGCAAACCCACGATCGCGTCCTCCACGGTGCAGTCCGCGAGGGAACACCCGTGCGAGATGATCGCGTCCTTGACGTGGCACTTAACGATCTTCGCGGGGGGGAGGAACCTGGGGCTGGTGTAAATGGGCGCCTTGGCGTCGTAGAACTCAAACTGGGGCGGGTTCTTCGCGAGGTTCAGGTTGGCCTCGAAGAAACTTTTAATGGTACCGATGTCCTCCCAGTAGTCGTTGAACAGGTACGCCTGGACGTGTCTGCCGTCGTTCGCGGCTCGTGGAATGATCTCGCTGCCGAAGTCGTTGTCGTCGGGGTACGCGGAGTTGAGCAAATCCACGAGGGAGGATTTCTTGAACACGTAAATACCCATGGAGGCGATGTACGGTTTCTCCTTCGCGGTTTCCGCGTCCAGGCCCAGGACGGTGGTGTCCACCCGCATCCCGAGCAGCGCGTCGCCTTCCGGCTTTTCGGCAAACTCGAAGATCTTGCCCGTGTCGTCGATCTTCATGAGCCCAAAGTCGCTCGCGCGCTCGCCGTCCATGGGTAAGCACCCGATCGTGATGTCGGCGCCGACTTCTCGGTGTTTCGCGACGAAAGCCATGTAGTCCATGCGGTACAGGTGGTCGCCTGAAAGAATGATGATGTCCGTCACGTCTTTGTTCTTCATGTCTTCGAACAACCACGAGTACTGCGATTGTTACGCGAAAAGTGTCAGTCGCGGGGGGAAACGGCGCGCGCTGATTCGGGAAACGGCGCCACGCACCTGGCGCACCGCGTCGGCGGTTCCTTGGAACCACTCCTTGCCGCCCAGCCCTGGGGTTTGCGTCGCAGCGAGAACCTCAACAAAGCCGTTGCCGCCGTACATGATCCCGTTGCCGAAGTTGTACGTCCGCGCCAGGTGCCGGTTCAGGGACACGGAGTTGAACTGCGTTAAGATGTACATCTTGCTTATCCCAGAGTTCAAGCAGTTGCTCATCGGAACATCGATGAGGCGGTACGCGCCGCCTATTGGGACCGCGGGCTTGGCTCTTTGCTTCGTGAGGGGGTACAAACGAGTTCCCGCGCCCCCGCCCAGAATAACCGCGGCGACGGTCTTGGAGTTGGAAACAGCGGAAGGGGCTTGGCTTATCACTTCCTCGACGTTCACGCCGCTGGCCTTGACCGCGGTGGAAACGATGGGCTTGGGCTTGGCAACGCCGCGCGAGGCCGAGGCGCGTAGGTTTTGGCCCTTGAAGAAGTCCTTGCGGCCCACGGGTGTGGCGCTGTTGTTGCGAAAAAAGGGTGAAGGGCGGGGGAAAGGGAAGTACCGTGGTCAGACCGAGCCCGCGGCTGGGGGAGGAAGAGCCCGGAGGGGAATCAATCGCGAAGGAGCGCCTTGTCCGTTTCAACGAAACGCGGATGTGGGGCAAGGGAAAACGCGGAGACCGGAACGCGGAGTGGGACACAAACACGCACCGGCACGCGGACGCGCTCTGCGCGAACATGACGGCGGACATCGCGGAACGGGAAAGGGAAGACGTGTGTGACGCGCGCCGAACCTGTGGGTGCGCCAACGCGGACGCGTGATCGAAGGGAACAAACTCTATCCTCAAAACAACGACACACTCAGCAGCTGGTGCCGGCGCCAGCTGTCGAAATCCCGAAAACGAGTGGGCGCACGCGTTTGGAAGATGAACACAGGGCATTTAGTGACAGACAAATGACGCACTGGCTAGATAGTCTTTAAAAGGTGCCAAGTGTTCACGGATGAAAAAAATACGATATCGATTTCAAAAAGTCCGGTTAGGCCGTTGACTAGTAGCCTAGTCCGTGCCTTCGTCAGCTTAAGGCTGATTCGCGCATACGCGCCCATACACACGTGGCCGGTTCACGTCTCCTCGATTTCCCCCCGTTTCCTTTCCCCGTCCTCGGAAACATCCGCGAACTCGCGAAGCGGCAGCGCGCGCACCGGCGTTCGCAGTTTCTCAAGCGCGCCAGCTTGGATTTGCCGCACGCGTTCGCGGGACAGGCCGTACTTCTGGGCTATTTTCTCCAGAGTCAGGGGTTGGTGGTGGTTCTTCACCGCCATGCCTAGCACAGCGTCAGGGCTCATGCCGTAAGAAAGCCGTAACACGTTCCGCTCCCTCGGGTGCAGGGTTTCAAACACGTTTTCGATGTCGCACAGCAGTTCGCTTTTCGTCACGGTATCCGCCGGGTCTTCGTCCGCGTACCCCGCATGTTCATTCGACTCCGCGTGCTCGCTGATGGTGCCGAACCTGCGACCGGTTTCGTTATCCCCCACCACGTGATCAAGGCTCACGATGGTTTCACGCGACCGGGCTAACAGATCCAGGTGTTCCAATGTCATGTCCGTGGCCAAAGAGAGTTCGTCCTGCGTGGGCCACCGGCCGTGCGTATTCTCGAACGCCCGCCCCGCCTTCCCCACCCTCGCGGACGCGTCGTAGATGTGCACCGGCACCCTAATCACCCGTGCTTGGTCGTTCACCGCTCGCTGGCACGCCTGCCTGATCCACAAGTGCGCGTACGTGGAGAACTTGAACCCCCTGGTCGGGTCGAACCCGTGAATCCCTCTGATCAGCCCGCCCACGCCCTCTTGAATAAGGTCTTCAAGCGACAACCCGCGGTTCACGAACCGTTTCGCAATGCTCACCACCAGCCGCAGGTTGTGCGTCAGCAAAAGCTGTTTCGCCCTGTTCGCGGTGAGCCGTAGGGTTTCCAAATCCGAAGCCTTTCTGGCCCCCAACGTGAGCGCCAGCTCGGCGTCGGTTATTTCATCAGGCGCGCGGTTCGTGGTCGCCGCCAACTCGTTTCGCGCCGCGACTACCCGGTTCTGTTGCTGCACCACTGTCGCCAACAAAACTTCCTCCTCACGACTCAACAGCTTCGCCCGGGCGCACTCCACAAGAAACGAAGCCACGCCGGTGGTGCCGTTACCTACCGCTTTTCTTTTTCTGTTTCCATGCCCGCTCGCGCGCAAAGAGCCTCTTCGCGCGGTGGCGGATTGAGAATTCGTTTTCACCTCCGGATTCGCGTTGTCCCCACGTTCCCAGGAATCAAGGCTCTGCTGGACCTGCGCTAAATACGCCCCGAAGTCGTGTTGCTGTTGGGTTTCAACGGACTCGCGGCTGGTTGGCGACGTGGCGTTGGTGTCCACGCGAGGCGAAGACGTTGGGTTTGTCGTATCAGGAGCCGTTGTCTTGTTAACCGACGTGTCCGCGGATGGTGACGACGCACCACCTCTCGCCCTCGCTGTTTTCGCCCTCGGAACCATCCTCGCGCCTCGGTGTGTCCTTTCGCGACGCAGCACGGAACGACCCGACGACGCCCATCCGCCGTCGATCGCCATCGCAATCGCCATCGCCATGACCTCCGCCGACCGCCGTAGGTCCCGACCGCGCCTCGCGGGCGAACCCGAGGCCCTTGGGCGGGCCGGTCCGCGGCACGAATGTGATACATCATCTCGCGCGAGCGACCGAGGAGAATCGCGTGGATTCGAGAAGAGGTTTTCACCGGCGATTTATGAACCTGAAACGCGCGATGCGATTGATGAACTCGTTACGGTCGGTGTGCTGTTTCACCGGTACGTTGATCGCGAGAAGCACAGAAACGAGTTCATTTCACAAACGGCTCTTTCTCTTTTCGCGTTTTGAACGCGCCCGCGTCCATCTCGGGCCACACCGCGGCGCACCATGAAGATCAAGCTCGAGTCCAAGCAGGGCGTGGAGGTGCTCGCGGACACCCTGGATTCGTCGCTGGATGCGTTGCACGTAAGTCGCGCTTTCCGTCCTTTCGCCCGTGGTCCCTGCGTCCCTCGCGCCTCGGGGTCGTTGCCCAAACATCTGTCATGGCCAAACATCTCACCTCGCCTCCCCCATTCCCCCACAGGAGCACGACCCCTCCATGGACCCCAAGGTGGCTGCGTTGTTACAGCGCCAGAGCTTCAATTCGTTGAAGGAGCGCGTTTTGACCTGTCTGGTGCACAACACCGCGGTCCCGGGTGGGATTCGCGCGCCCGGGGATTTCAACGCCAAGGCCGTGGCTGGGCCGGGAAGTCTTCACGAACACATCAATTCGCTGAAACTAATCGTGGACAAGCAACGCGCTACCGTTCCGGCGCTTGTGTTGAAACAAACCACCACGCACCTGGAGCAGCTGCAATCATTCGACGGCGCGCTTTTAGACATTGAGGAAATGCGGAGGACAACCCAGGAACTGGCAAGGAGTCACGGCGCCGCGGCGGTGGACGTGCAGAAAGATCTGCTCGCAAAGTGCGACGCGCTGCCCGAGCTTCAGCGCAGGCTACAAACCGCCACCGCCAAGCTGGGGACGATTTTAAGCCAGATGGACGCACAAGCGCCGAGTGGTATCAGGTAGGTGGGGTTTGTAAAGTACGTATAGGTCTAAAAAGGCGCCAGAATTGACGCATACAAGACTGATTACGTCACAACCGCAAAAATTACGCATCTCCGTTCCGCGTTCTTGGAAACAACGTGTGGTCTCGCAACATCATCTTCTTGCGTCGCTTGGTCATGAAATCCTCGAGCTGGTTCTTGTCAACCAGCTCCTTGTACCTCTCCACAAGCGCCAGTTTCTTTTTCAAAGCCTTCTTCATGTGGTAAATGCCGTCAGTGGGGCGGTCGGGTTTGGTTTGGGCGGAAGCACCTGAGGCGCCGTCCTTGTGTTTCTGTTTCGACGAACTCTTCGCATTTGGTTTCGTGGTTTTTTTACCTCCTCCGGCCGGCGGCTTTGCCCCGGCCTTGCCTACCCTTCCCTCCTTGGCTTTGCCCGAGGCTCCCCCGGCACCTGACTTGGAAGAGCCTCGGGGCATATCGGACACGGGCTTACCCATCGCCTCGCGTGTGGGGCACGCGCGGGAGAGGACTGAACGGCCGTGGCGGCGTGGGCGATTTTGCCAAAACGCGCCGACCAAAATTTATTCGCGCCTCAAAAGTTCCGCGGGCGGGTTTCGCGACGCGTCGAACCCCCTAGGTGTCATCAGCTTCACGCGCGGGCCGCCGTCGCGTGACAACGATTGTTGTCAAGCATGCGTTCCCACTTCACGTGCGTGCTGGTCGCGCTTGTCGCGCTCGCGCTGTGCGCCGTTGGCGATGCGTTTTACTTGCCGGGCGTCGCGCCACAGGATTACCAAAGGGATGACATCGTGACCATGAAAGTGGCGAAGCTGGATTCCACCAGGACGCAGCTTCCGTTCGAGTTTTACTCCCTCCCGTTTTGCCGCCCGCCCACCGTCAAGCACGCCGTGGAGAACCTGGGCGAGGTGCTTCGCGGGGACCGGATCGAGAACTCCCTGTACACGCTCGAAATGCGCTTCGACGAACAGTGCAAGGTTGTGTGTAAGCTGGATTCGTTGAGTCAAGACGAGTCGACGCAGTTCGCGGAGAAAATAAAAGACGAATACCGCGTGATGATGATTCTGGATAACCTCCCTGTTGCGATGGTCCGGATGCTTCAAAACGAGGACGGGGAGACGATCAAGACCTACGAACGCGGGTTCCCGGTGGGGTTCGTGGCTAAAATTAACAAAGACGACAACACTTGGATACCGCCCGACGTGGACGACGCAAACGCGGAAACGAAAACCTTTTTAAACAACCACGTGCGGTTCACGATTTTGTACCACAAAGACGTGGAGTATGTACGTCTTGGGGCTTTCCCAAATCCAGGCACCTACGTTTACCGCCCCTGCGTGACGTCCACTAGTCATTAAAAGGAAGTGCACTACATACATCACAAGTGCACTGTTTTACCGAAGCTGGTGACTGTTTGTCCATACATCGCGATACACAGTAAGACTCGGAACTGACCCTTTTCTTTTCTTCCACAGGAAACCTCGCGGATCGTGGGGTTCGAAGCCGAGCCGTTTAGCGTGAAGCACACTTACGAGAAGCCGTACTCGTCGTCAAAACCGGTTTTGGAAACGTGTAACCCCGGGCGCATGAAGTATGTCACGTACGACGACCCGCCGCAGGAAGTCAGGGCTGGCGAAGAGATCATCTTCACGTACGACGTGCTGTTCACCCCGAGCGACATCAAGTGGGCGAGCCGGTGGGACACGTACCTTTTGATGACGGATACGCAGATCCACTGGTTTTCCATCGTGAACAGCATGATGATCGTTTTGTTCCTGTCCGGGATGGTCGGGCTGATCATGCTGCGAACGCTGCGAAGGGACATCACCAAGTATAACTCCCTTGAAACACCGGAGGAGCAGGCGGAGGAGGCGGGGTGGAAGCTGGTGCACGGGGACGTGTTTCGACCGCCAACAAACGCGGGTGTTTTGTGCGTTTTGGTCGGCACGGGAGCGCAAGTCGGGTGTATGTTCACCATCACCCTGATCTTCGCCCTGGCCGGGTTCCTGTCGCCCGCGAACCGGGGCGGCTTGATGACCGCGTCCGTGATTTTATACGTCGCCATGGGTTTTGTTAACGGGTACGTCTCCGGGAGGCTGTATAAACAGGTGAAAGGCATGGATTGGCGGTGGAACACGCTTTGCGCCGCGTTTGCGTTTCCCAGCGTCATTTTCGTCGTGTTTGCGGCGCTCAACACGATGATTTGGGGCCAAAGGAGTTCAGGCGCGGTGCCTTTCGGGACGTTTTTTTTACTGATATTTCTCTGGTTCGGCGTCAGCGCGCCTCTTGTGTTTCTTGGGTCGTACCTCGGCACGAAAGCGCCCGTTTCCGAAGACCCGGTTCGCACGAACAAAATCCCGAGGCAGGTTCCGAAACAAGTTTGGTACATGGCGAATTTCTGGCAAATCGCGGTGGGCGGCGTCCTACCCTTCGGCGCGATATTCATCGAGTTGTTTTTCATCCTGACCTCGCTTTGGCTACACCAGTTTTACTACATCTTCGGGTGCTTGGGGATCGTGTTTACGATTCTGTGCATCACGTGCGCGGAAATAAGCGTCATGCTTACTTACTTCCAACTCGTCGCGGAGGACCACCGGTGGTGGTGGCGGTCGTTTTTCACGTCGGGATCGAGCGCGCTTTACCTGTTCGCGTACGGGTGCCATTACTTCTCCACGAAACTAGAGGTACGGCCTTTCCCACTCACCACACACCGCCTCTGCGATTGCCCATACTCGTACCAGAAGGGACGTCTTACCTCTGACTGTTTACGTAATACACGTTACGAGAGACTGACACTTTCGGCTTTTACAATCAGGTGACGAACAAAATATCAACCGCCATGTTCTTCGGGTACCTCACCATCGGCTCGTCGTTGTTCTTCACCCTAACCGGCGCGGTGGGGTTCATAGCGTCATTCGCGTTTGTCAGAATCATCTACGGAAGCGTCAAGCTGGACTGATTTTAGGTAGGGGGAATAAGTCGGGGGAAACTTATTTCCCCTACTTTAGCGAGCGCCTCGCGAGGAGTGGTGATGACGCCACGCGAGGAGCGAGGAAGACGCCGCGGTAACGATCGTGATCATCTTTAACTATACTATTAAAAGGATCAAAAATCTCCCACCGGTCATGTACTCGCGTCGTCTTCCACGTCCGCGTCCAGCATGTGCATGCTCCACATGTGCACGAGCATTTCCTGTTTCAGCGACTGCAGGTTGTACTCCGCCCGTAAGTCGCGGTTTTCCTTTTCCATTTCGTGCATCTTTAAATTGCTCGACTTCAAACTTTCCGCCTTCGCGAGAACCTGTTCCCGAAGAACCAAAAGCTCTTCTTTGATTGCCAAGAGCTCGTCGTCCGAGATGTTGTACACGCGTTTCTCGACGATCTTCTCGACTACTTTTTCCACCACCGTCGGCGCAGACGCGATCGGAGGGTTCACCTGAGTAGGCGCTAACGGCGACACCGGCGCGTGCACCCGCGTGGGCGCCGGCGGCGAGACAGGCGACGGCGGCGTCGTCGCGCGGAACGGCGACGGCGGCGAGCGGGTCGTTTTCACGGAAAGACCGACGGGCGGCGCGTTTACCTGCGCGGGCGCTAAAGCCGTTCTGGGCGATGCCTTTGGCGCCGTCCTGAGCGACGCAACGGGCGAGGGCGGCGACGCAACGGGCGACGCCGGCGCTTGTGCGTTTTTAAACGGCGAAGGCGGCGAGCGAGTCACCACATCAGAGGCGGGTACCGGGCGAGTCACTACTGGCGCGACGTACGCCGTGGCCCTTGCTGGTGCTTGCCGCGGCGCTGCGCCTCGCCGCTTCGCCCCGAACCCGCAGCACCCCCCCTGCGGCGGCGGCGGCGACACCCAGTCATCGCTCGGTACCGAGCGGTGGGCGCTGTGCGTCGAGGACTGCGAGAACACCGAGACGGCGCGGGAGATGGGTTCCATGGGTTGCTTTTCGTCTGTGTTGTTTGCGTTGCTCGGTTGGGGAACCGAGTTCTCTCGGCTGGGTGCGGATGAGTTTGTGTTGCTTCGCAACCGGGGCGACGACGAAGGCGTGGAACCCGTTGAGAGCGTGAACGTGGAACTCGAGTTCGCGTTCGACGCCGACGCCGTCGCGTCGCCTTGTCGAGCGCGTCGGTCGTGGTTAACGGGCGGTGTGTGTCTCTTTCCTCCGGCCGGCACGACAGCGTCGTCATCGGGACAGAAATAGTTTTTGAACTCGTCCCTCGTTACGGTGAGGGACGAATCCGTGTCCAGCTTAGTGAACACCTTCTCAAACGCGTCCCTTGATTGCGCCTCGTCGTGCGCCACGACATCCACGGTTCCCAAATCAAGCAACCTGGTACGATAAAAAAGAAAGTGCCAGTCAGTCAGTCTCGTATGGGCAATCGTCGGCAGAACGTGGTAAATGGGAAATACTCACCGGCCAACCTCGGGGTCCGTGCGAAGCGCCTGCGGTTGGGTTCGGGTCATGGGCAGGGTGTGAGGAGTGATGGGTGAGTCAGTGTGAGGGATGAGACAGAGGGTAGTGTCTGCTGTTACGGGTGGTACACTCTTTCGAAGCGGGTATGGTGCGTATGCGTCACGGTCCTCGTCGATACACGAGGAGAGTCATACGTTCCATTCCGTTCGGTTCGCGTGTCGGAGTTCGTTACTCTCGGGGGAACCGATGGGTGGCGCGTACCGTGATGAACTCGTTCACGGTCAACACCCCGTCGCCGTTCGCGTCGATTATGTCGAACACCTCATCGAGGCAATCGGGGTGCACCAGCGAAACGGGCGCGGCCATGGCCCCTGGGCCCGCGTGTCGTGACGCGGGTGGTGCCGAGCGAAAATGAAGAATGGGACTCGAAGTTCCCCTTTCGTATGATTAAATTTCCATTCTCTTCTCATTAAACGAAAACGACGCCTCCCGCTAGGACCCTGATAAACCCATCAGCTCTCGCCGTCCATCCCGACGATCCTCGTTATCCTCAAAGAAGTCAGCTCCTGTTTTTGGAAGGCAGGGGTGGGTTTGGAGGGAAAGGGTTTGGGTCGGTCAGACGGCGTCGCAGCAAGTGGCGAACGCTGGACGACATAAATACTTTCCACCGGTCAAAAAAAAAAAGTCGCAGCCTTCGCGTCGTACGCACCTGTCTGTGTCCTTTCAGCCTTTGGTATCCCTTCCTGCGTTTCTTTTTGAACGCGAGTTTCTTGGCTTCGCGAAAGTGCTCCTCCACCACCGCGTGCACCACGGCGCCTGGCACGGACGGCCGGCCGATGACTGTTCTCAACGCGGTGCCCACCATGATGACTTCGGAAAGCACCACCGCGTCGTTAACCCTGGCTTCGGCCATCTTTTCAACCACGATCAGGTCGTCCGGAACGACCTTGAACTGCTGCGCGCCCACCTTCACCACGCCGAAAATCGTCGCGGGGGGGGGGGCGGTGTACTCAGCGTCCGCGCTGAACAACCGGGTTTGCCAGATCGGGGCGGGGGACGACCGGGGTGAGAGACGCGACCACGCGTGAGGTTTCGACGATGAGGCTGAGGCTATTTGGGCCAGCGCGGTGTTCGCGTCGCGTTGAGCACCACCCGCGAAACCGGCTCGCGCCAAACGACACCCGGCCAGCAAACAGGACGTACTACGACGCGCAGCACCCAACATCCCAACACACACCACCGGGGGTCGGTCCGTCGCGTGACCCGAAATGCGGGGGTGTCCATCCTCGGAGGGGAGGAGCGTGGAAGCTCGTTTCTGGAAAGACCTGCACCGATTTTTTTTTTGGCAAAAAAAAAAACCTTCAGGCGGCGGCGGTTTTTCGCGACGGCGCATCACACCCACGCGCCGGTGCGTTGTTGCGGCGGACGCTGCGTTACGTGAGTGCCTCGTGCGCTTCAAGTGCGGTTCTTTCTAGATTCCAGGGCCGTCGCGACGCACACGGCCGAATTGGCACCCGAGCCCCAGGCACGGCGAGCCAAAGCCGCCGCGACGCATCCCTGGTTCTCGCGCTTTTGCTTTTTCGCGGAACCTCTCGCGCCGTGATCGGTTGCAGGAGGTGTTCTGTGAGGTTCCGGTTACCACAAGGGTAGGGTGGTGGTAAAAAGGCTGCTGGTGCGTGCCGACTTCGTGACGTAACAAAAGCACACACCTGGCTTTCGCGATGGGTTTGATGCCGTCGCCGTCGCGTCGGGACCCCTTGGAAACCTCCGATGCGCCGGTGCCCGCCGCCCTGCAAGGGCTGGTCCAGAACCACGTTTCGTCGTTCAACTACTTCGTGGACCGGGGTTTACAAGAAGTCACGCGGTTGATGCCCGCGACGCAGTTCCAGTCACCGGGTACCAGTGACAAAGCCAACCGTGTATCCATGTGGTTCGAGGACGTGCGCATCGGCAAGCCGTCGAGGGAGGGCGAGGGGTCGGGCAGGGCGGGCCGGGACCCGCGCGTGTTCCCCAGGGAGTGCCGTGAGTCCTCCACCACGTACAAAGCGCCGATGACCGCGACGCTGGCGTGGACCATGGGAGGCTCGAAAGGCGACGACGACGAAACAAGCGAAATCCACCGAAGGGAATTCAGGGTAACCAGTATCCCCACGATGGTGCAATCAAGCGCGTGTCATTTAAACCAGCTTTCGCAGAAAAAACTAATCGGCCGAGGCGAGGAAGCGAAAGAGATGGGCGGGTACTTCATCTGCAACGGCAACGAGCGCATCGTGCGTCTGCTGATTCAGCAAAGAAGGCACTACGTCATGGCCATGAAGCGGGGGGCGTACAGCTCAAGGGGGAAGACGTACACGCAGTTCGCCACCGCGATTCGGTGCGTCACGCCGGATGAGCACAGCGCGACGGTGCGCGTGCATTACCTAACAACAGGCTCCGCCAGAGTCGCATTTGTGTTTCGCAGGCAGGAATATTTTATCCCAGCAGGGCTTGTTTTGCGCGCGTTCTGCGCGGTGAGTGACCGGGAAGTGCGCGACCTCATCGCAAAAGGCACCCCCGGCAAGGGCTCGGAGGCGTTTGCGGGCGAGCGCGCGCAAATCGTGCTGGAGGAAACCACCGAGCTGGGTGTCCGGACCCCGGCGCAGGCGCTGGCTTATTTGGGTGAGCACTTCAGGGTGCAACTCGAGGCGGAGACGTGGGAAACCAACTTGGAAGTCGGCGAGCGTTTGCTTGACGAGCACATCTTCGTGCACATCCCCGCGCGCCAAAAACACGACAAGTTCAACCTGCTGATTTTCATGATGCAGAAGCTTTACGCGTTGGTGACGGGAAACTGCGCGGAGGATAACCCGGATAGCAACATGCACCACGAGATTTTACTCCCGGGGCTGTTGCTTCAGACTTTCGTGCGTGAGAAGTTGAGGGAGGCGCTCGCGGCGGCGAAGCGGACGGTGCTGCGCGAACTGGAGGACAAACCGCAGGTTTCCGATTTACAGGTGCGTATTGTTTGTATTTCCTATTTTCCTGACGCACTGTTTGCCGATTGTCAAGAGTACACGACTGTTTGCCCACTGTATAAATCGCCCAATACAGTACACCCATACTCAAGACTCAAGACTGACCCTTTTCTTTTTCAATCACAGGACCCGGAGTGGTTCGGCCGCGTTGTGACTCAAACCATCGCGAAGATTGACATCGGACGTTTGGTGGAGTACTTCATGGCGACTGGTAACTTGGCGAGTAAATCGGGACTTGGTTTATCCCAAACCAGCGGGTTCACGATCGTGGCGGACAAGCTGAACTACATGCGGTACCTGTCGCACTTCCGGTCGGTGCACCGCGGGGCGTACTTCATGGAGCTACGCACGACCACGGTGAGGAAGCTGTTACCCGAATCATGGGGTTTCTTGTGTCCGGTGCACACTCCCGATGGCAGTCCCTGCGGCCTGCTGAACCACCTCGCCGCCGCGTGCTTCGTGCACGTCAACGACGCGAACGTGTCGGGCGCGGACGTTAATTCCCAAAACGGCGACGTCGCGGTGACCCTGCGCGCGCTGGTCAACGCGGGGGTTTCGATTACGAGTGCGAAGCTGATAAACAGTAAGCCCCCGCCGTATTCCGTGTCAGTTTTGCTGGATGGCGTGCTAGTCGGGTCGGTCGCGACATCAGAAGCCCCGACCGTGGTGCAGTCCCTGCGCGCCGCGAAAGTCGCGTCGCCGCCGAAAGCGCCCCCCGCGCTCGAAGTGGCGTACGTACCGCCGGTCGCGGGCGCAGGGGCGTTTCCAGGTATCTATTTGTTCACCAGCGCGTCGAGGTTGCTGCGGCCGGTGAAGCAGCTGAATAGCGGTAAAATCGAGCTAATCGGGTCCTTGGAGCAGGTACGTATTGCGCCTTTTCCAAATCCGACACACACTGTTTCTGCCGCCCCTCTTTGAGTGCACTACTTGTGATGTATGTAGCAGTTGCCAGTACTAGTAACATTTACCACTAGTGCACTACTGTTAACATTTACCAGTACTGGCAACTGTTACAAACCCACACTCGCCGGCTCAAGACTGACACTTTTTTTTTACCTACCCCAAGGTGTTCATGTCCGTCCGGTGCCCCGACGGCGGCGCGGGGGGTTCGGAGAACCTGGCGTTCACGCACGCGGAAACCGGTAAGTATTTCGCATTTACCACATTTCGCAGACTGACTGCCCATACGAGACTGACACTTTTTCTTTTACAATCAGGGCCGATGGCCATGTTGTCCGCGATCGCGAGCTGCACCCCCTGGAGCGACTACAACCAGTCCCCACGGAACATGTACCAGTGCCAGATGGGCAAGCAAACCATGGGCCTGCCAATGCACTCGTTTTGCTACCGCCCGGACACGAAGCTGTACCGCTTGCAAACCCCGCAAAGGCCGATCGCGGTCACCGAAGCCTACGACAAGTACGCCATCGACGACTACCCGCTCGGCACGAACGCGGTCGTCGCCGTGCTTGCCTACACCGGGTATGACATGGAGGACGCGATGATTGTCAACAAAGGCAGCATGGAGCGAGGCTTGGCGCACGCCACGCTTTACAAAACAGGTACATACCAGATTTCCCAAATCCAACGGCCACTGTTTTATCTCTAACGCTGGTGACTGTTGTCCATACATCGCGATACACAAGACGTTAACCACTTTTCTTTTCCAAAAACAGACACCGTCACGATTCCCGCGAACGCCGCGAACGACGGCGAGATGTTCGGCAAGCGCGCGGAGCTTCCCAGCAAAAACCGGCGCGCGAGCGCGGGGGGCGGGTCCCAAGCGAACGCGTTGGAGAAAAAGGCACCCGACGCGTCCATCGATTCGGACGGCGCGCCCCGGCTCGGCTCGAAAATCGAACCCGGCGACGCCATCGCGAGCGTTTTGAACAAATCCACCGGGCGGGCTCGCCTGACCAAGGTTAAAGGCGCGGACGGCGCGGTTGTTGACCGCGTTTCCATTATGCACGCGAACAGTTCGCGGGGAAAAAGGGAGACGAAAATGTCAATCACCACCCGGTTCAACCGCAATCCTATTATTGGGGATAAGTTTTCGTCACGGCACGGCCAGAAGGGGGTATTATCGTTCCTGTGGCCTGAGGAGGACTTGCCTTATTGCGAGCGCACGGGAACCCGACCGGATATTCTAATCAACCCGCACGCGTTTCCGTCGCGCATGACGATCGGTATGCTTGTGGAAAGGTACGTATTTTATTTCCCAAATCCAAACCCTGTTTGCCTTACAAGCCTGACATTTTCTTTTCTTTATCTCAGCATGGCGTCCAAGGCGGGGGCGCTTAGCGGGCGGTTCGTGGATGCCTCCCCGTTCCAGCAGGCGCGGGACGGTGAGAAATTTGTTCCCCCAATCGAAGAGCACGGCGAGACCTTGCGGAAGCACGGGTACGACTACTGCGGGTCGGAAACCATGATCAACGGCACCACGGGCGAGCCCTTCGCGGTTGACATATACGTCGGGCTGGTTTATTACCAGCGTCTACGACACATGGTGAGCGACAAGTTCCAAGTCAGGAGCGTGGGGCCTAATAACCCGCTTACGCAACAACCTATTAAAGGCAGAAAAGCGGGCGGTGGGATTCGTTTCGGGGAGATGGAGCGCGATTCCCTGCTAGCGCACGGCGCCGCGTACCTACTACACGACCGCCTGCACGCGTGTTCCGATCGACACGTCGCGGACGTGTGTTCGCGGTGCGGGTCGCTGTTAGCCCCGGCGTCCACTTTGCGGGTCGCCGCGGGCGGCGCCGGGGACGCCGGCAACGGCACCGCGGGAGGGAAGGTGGTGTGCCGAGTGTGTAACACGGGCGCGTGCGTGGAACGCGTCGCGTTGCCGTTCGTGTTCAAGTACCTCGCGTCCGAACTCGCCGCGATGAACATTCGAATCGGGCTGGAAATCGGAGAGAGGTGAGTGGATTTTTAGGAAAAAAAGGTTGGTTCATATTTTTTGTTCGTAGTACCGCGTCGCGCGCTTGTCTTTTTTCGTCCGTCACTACACGTGTTTCTTAGGACCTGGTACCACCTCGGAATTCGTCTCGATCCTTCCCGTACGCGTACTAATACACGCCCATTTCCTTCAGCGTCCGCCCCAAAAGTTTGTCGCTCTCAACAACGCTTATCAGCGGAAGCCTGGCATCCGAGCCCGCCTCGATCAGCGCCCGTAGCACCGCCTCATGGCCGTTTTCAGCGGCCGCGAACAGCGGCGTCACGCCGTTATTCTTTGCCTTGTCGACGTCCGCACCAGCCTCTATCAGTGACCGCACCATCGCCTCGTGTCCGAAACGAGCGGCGATACAAAGCGGGTACTCCCAGTCTCCTTTACTTGCCGTGTTGACGTCCGCGTCCGCCTTGATCAGCGCCCGCACTATCGCCTCGTGGCCGTTTGCAGCGGCGACGTACAGCGGCGTCACGTCGCCATACGCAGACCCAGTTGTTTTGTTGACGTCCGCACCAGCATTGATCAGCGCCCGCGCTATCGCCTCGTTTCCGTCTTCGGCAGCGACATGCAGCGGGGTCTCGCCACGATTATTTTCCTTGCTGGCGTCCGCGCCCTTCTCGATTAGCACCCGCACCACCGCCTCGTGGCCGTTTTGAGCGGCGATGCACAGCAGCGTCGCGCCGTCGTCGTAATCGTACCTGTGATAATCATCGTAATCGTAATCATCGTTATCGATATCAAACGCCTTGTTGAAGTCCGCGCCCGCCTGTATCAGCGCATGCACTACCGCCTCGTGGCCGTTTTCAGCGGCGATGTTCAGCGTTTTATTGTCCCAAGGGCACCTATTCTCGATCGCCCACTGAAACACCTGCAGGTGTCCACCCTTCGCTGCAAACGTGCACGTGCCCTCGTTCCACGGGCAGCCGTTTGCGCGCGCCCACTGCAAGACCTCGAGATGCCCGCCCCTTGCCGCCCACGAGCACGTCTTCTCGTCCCACGGGCATCCCACGGGCAAATCGAGATGCCCGCCCTCCGCCGCCTCCAAGCACGTTATCTCGTCCCAGTCACAGCCGTTCGCCTCCGTCGACTCCATGCACGTGTCCTCGTCCCATGGACAGCCGTTCGCGCGCGCCCACTGAAGCAACTCGAGGTGACCGCCCCCCGCCGCCGCCGCGCACGTGTACTCGTTCCAAAAACAGCCGTTCGCGAGCGCCCACTGCAGCACCTCGAGGTGACCGCCCTCCGCCGCCCCTGAGCACGTGTTTCCGTCCCAACGTGTTTGCGTCCCAGTAACAGCCGTTCGCGCGCGCCCACTGCAGCACCTCGAGGTTCCCGCCCTCCGCCGCCCCTGAGCATGTCCTCCAGTCCCACGGGCAAGCCCCTGAGCATGTCCTCCAGTCCCACGGGCAGCCGTTTGCGCGCAAGACCTTCAACTCCTCGAGCAGTCCGCTCCTCGCCGCTGCCGCACAAAGGTTTTCTTGACGCGACAGGCGACCTTGCCGTTGCAGGCGCTGCAGCGCGCTTAAACATCCGAGCTTTAGGGCTTTCTCCTCGTCAAGCTGGACAAACTGCAATCCTGTTGCTGCCACCGCGGCGCGCATCGCGCGGCTCACTGCCGGCAGCCGTGCGAGATCGGCGGGGTCGTCGAAATACTCGGATCTGACAATGTGCTCGACGACGAGGTGGTCGGGAAGGCCGGGGATGGCTTCTTGCATTGATTTCTTGCGCGCTGCGGCCGCGGTAGTACGTCGCGGGTTTATGGTTAACCGGTCGAACATACCGCGCGCCCAGTCGGAGGACATCTTTGGTGGGTTTAGCTGCTGTCGTGCAACGCGCGCGTGTCGTTGTGGCTTTCCTTTCTGGGACGTTACGAAAGTAGTTTGACGCGACGATTTTTTTTTTTTAGCGTCAGCGAGCGTTCCGACCTTCCGAGCGAGCCTGCGTGCGTCCCTGCGAGCGTCAACTGAAAAAATCCTCGTTGCCTGCACGGGCTGTCGGAATCGAACTACCGCGCCGACGCACAACGGACGCCTCGCCTAGGCCACTCGACAGTGACCCACGGCGTACCGGTCAAACGTACCCGGTCGAGGTTCTTGTCGACACGTGGAACTGGAACGTCAAAAATTTACGGAATTAAACCTGTTCCCCAAATTTTCCCGAAGATGAGCATCACCCATTGCTCGCCTTGGGCGTCCTCACGGAGCCGCCTGATCACCGATTGACCTGAACATAGGCTCACGAGATAGAGGACGTCGCCCTGTACACATCCAAGCAAAAACTAGGCAAAAGCTGTATCTTCGACCGGGTTCGAACCGGCGCCCTCATAGAGGACCAGAACACTCCTAACCACTTTTTGATTAGAGGGATCACACGTTTCGGTGTGAAGCTGTTGGGCTTGAGTCTGGCACGTTAGACCACTCCGTCACGAAGACTTTGGACACGAAGCGAATGTCTTGCTGTCTGTAATATGCCTCTGACGACGATTATACGGTACATGTATTAAATTAGCATCCACTGCAAGGGAAGGAAAAGGGGAAATTTGTGCATTTCTGCTGATCTGCTTTGACACAATACGCATACGATATATTTTTGTCAACGAAAAGTCATCGTCTCTCCGCGCCACTCGTGTTTGCGCGGCGCTTTCCCGCCGCGCCCCCACCTCCTCCCCTCGCGCGATGTCGATTAACCTCCAATCCCAGATCCGCGACAACTCGCGCGATTTGAACGCGTTCCTACGCGACCTAAACGAGTGGACCGGGGACGTCAAGGAGAAAGACGCGGCGTTGTCCTCACGCCAAGACTTTGGAGTTTCCGATGTGCCGTCTCCTCCCGCGGAGGCTCCCCCCGTGCGCGGGCGCTTGGCTGAGCACAAGGTTTTGGGCGAGGCTGAGTTGAAAGCAACTCGGCGGCAGGTGACAGACGCGCCCGCCCCCGCCCCAACGCCCGCCTCACCGGACGGGACGAACACGAAGAACGATTTCGGGTCAAAGCAATCTGACGCATCTTCTTCGCCCTCTTCAAAAAAAAAAAACCCGGAGGAGACGTCGACGTCGTCTCACAAAGATCGCGGCAACGAGTGTTTCAAAGCGTGCGACTTCGTAACCGCAGTGGAGCACTACACAAAGTCCATCGAAGAGGACGGGCCTTCCCATGTGGCCTATGCGAACCGCGCGATGTGTTATTTGAAGCTGGAGGAGTGGGACGACGCGGATTCCGATTGCGACGCGTCCATCCAACAAAACCCGCTCTACCTGAAAGCGCACCAGCGCAAAGGCGTGGCGCTTCACAACCTCGGAAAATTCCTGGACGCCACCATGTGCTACGAAAACGCCCTGCGACTTGAACCGAAAAGTGCGGTGCTGAAAGAAGAAAGGCAAAACTGTAAACAGAAACACGAACAGGTGGATGGATTGCGCGTGACGCAGACGAAACGATTGGTGCCCATTTTTTGCAAAGAAGAAAAAAACGAAAACGAAAAACCCGAGACTTCGGTTCGTTCTGGAGTTCCCGCGATTGATCCTATTGTTACCAAAACACACGAGTTGGTCGTGGAGCACGAATCCGCTGGGGCTTATACACGTGCAATTTCTGACCCGCGATCGCCGATTGGCCAAGAAAAGCAAGAGACGAAACCATCGACGGCGTCGTCGGAGAAACCTTCAACTGCGGAGTCGGAGAAACCAAGCGACTCCCCGAAGCCGCCCGCGTCGTCGCCGACCCCGAAACCCCTTCCTCCCCTGAAAGTCCCAAAGACCAGTTTCGAGTTTGAGTCTTCTTGGAAAAAGGTAAAGACCTACCCTGCTGACTCGGCGCGAAAATACGACTTCCTCAAGTCGGTGGACCCGGCAAACGTTTGCGTTTTGTTCCGCGGCGGCGCGCCCGCAGAGTTGAGCGACGTGGTTTTGACTTTGCTGAAAGGTACGTACCGGGCGTTTCCCAAATCCAAACACACTGTTTACCGCCCCTGTTTGACGTCCACTAGTTTCGTTCAACGGAAGTACGGGAACACTAGTAACGTTTACCAGTACTCGCGGCTGTTACAAATACATCACAAGTGCACTGTTCGGCCCGATTACTCTAAGTGCCCTGTTAGGCCCGATTACTACACCCAATCCCCCATACAGTACCCCCACACTCGCCGACTCAAGACTGACACTTTTCTTTTTTACGAAAAGGGTGTTCAAACGGTAAGGTTCAGTTGGAGCACTGCACGAAATTCCTAGAGGAGTTAATCAAAACACCGAGGTTCGACGTCGCGGTGCTGTTCATATCCGCGCAACGAAAGACGGAAATGAGCCGGACGTGGGATGATTTAGCCGGTGGGTTGGGGAAAACCGATGATGAGAATGATTGCGCGACACGATTAGCGAACGCGCGACACGCGTACAAAGCCTAAACCCTATACCCACCACCCTCCATACGTTTTGCGTGTTTGACTGACACATCGTCGGCGTCGCAACCCTAAATCCGAACACGGAGGCTAGCAAGTAACAGCACTAGCTTAGGAGTCCCGAAATGGTTTGTTAGCGAGGATCGAAGGTGAATGACACGCGTGTTGTAAACCGTAACGCGTCTCACTGCTCACTACGTACCCCTATTACAAAGCGAGCCTCGCGAAACCCTAATACCCTGCCACTACGCGCCTCTTTTCCGGAACAGGGTTTTCTTTCGCGGGCGAAACAAAAGCCCGCCGTTTTCCATGCGCCGGTGCGCTTCGCGCACGTGCGCCGGTTTTATCTCCGTCAAATCGTCCACGCCTGTTTGGAAAAAAAAAGGTGTCAGTCTTTCGCGACGCGTATGAGTAAACAGTCGGGCGTAATCGGGCCTCCACATTGTTGTCGAGTTGTACAAGTCGGGTACTCTGGACATATGGGCCGCTCTCTGCCCATATGGGCAAGCAGTCGGTCGGGGGGATTTGGAGTGGGAAATACTAACCTTCGTCATCCGCGATTTGGCGCGCCAGTTCCACTAACTCGCCCACGAACAACTTCCCGACCGCGGCTAACACGATCAGCCCGTTTGGGTTCAAAATCGTCCCAGTCACGGCTTGAAAAACCCGCCGAAGCACCGGTTTCGGTAAGCTGCTCCGGCGGTAACACTCGTACCGGTCCATCTGTTCGGGGGTGAAGTAGCGCAACATCTCGGCCATCTTTTTTCGGAAAAGAAAGGGTCAGTCTTGAGTGTACGGGTGGAATATTTATCGCGATGTATTGGACGATGTATGGACAACAGTCAGGGTAATCGGTCTGAACCGTGACCAGCTGAGAGGTAAAACAGTGCACTTGTGCCGTGTGTAGTCGTTGCCAGTACCTGTAAATGTTACGGCCGTAGTGCACTCAAAGTGGGGTAGCAAACGTAGGTGCCGCCTGATTTGGGAAAGCCCCAACGCGTACCTTTTCCCGATCCGCCATGCGCGCTTCGTCGTTCCCTTCGTCGTCGTGCTCGTCGTCGTCGTTTCCGTTGGCGTCAGTCTGTCCCTGCCCCTTCCGCCGCTTCTCGAAATCGGTACCGTCCGCGATTTCTTTCTTGTCGTCCTCGTCGTCCTCGTCGTCGTCTTTGTTGTCCTTGTCGTCCTCGTTGGGGCCCCCGCGCGCGCTTTTGTTTCCGCCGGCCCCGCTTTTTTTCTTGACAGATTGTTGTTTGGGATCGATCACTCCAAACTCATCATCCTCATCCTCATCGTCCTCCTCCTCATCCTTTTCGTCCTCAACCCCTCCGCTCGGGGCGGGTTTCGGTTTCTTGGACGGAGGCTCGGTGGGCGGGTCCTCCTGTTGTTGCGAGGGAACAGGGGGAACGGGAGGGTCAGAACGTGGTGTGGAGGACCGAGGAGTCTTTGGTCGATTTCGACGAGTCGCCCACGATTTAGGGATGATGGATGGTTGTTGCGGGCGCTCGTGATGATTGGTTGTGAGACTTCCGTCGTCCCCAACCTCACACGCATCTGCCCAGGTTCGACGGTCAGAAACCTACCTCGTCGTAGTCATCCTCCTCGTCCTCGGCTTTGCGTTTGCCCGCCATGCGAACCGGTGCCGGTGCCGGCGCGAGTGCGCGGGACGACGCGGGCGAAAACGTTTTGACTGCTTGATGAGAGAAAAAGACGAGCAGCCGACTGGCGCGGGTTTTTCTCTCGCGCTCGCTCGCCGCTGACGTCGACGAGTCGTCCACATTTGTCATCCCCACCAGTTGGCGGCGAGCGAGCACCGGGGCGAGCGGGATACAAAGCAGGCGTCGTGTATACCATGAGCGTTGACATGAGCCGTGCGGGTACGTTTTTGGGTGTTATTACGTGGGCGTCTCTCCCACTCTCACCTACACACCCCTTCGAAGGGCCGCGTTACCCACCGACGACGCGATCGTCCATTGGCGTGGACGCCAGAGGCGACGATCCTCCCGGAGGAGACCGGTTGGTTTGGACACGTCTCCAACCACTGCAACGGGCCCCGACCTGATGCCTTGAAGCACACTAAGTGTACCGCACTGATGTACCCATCCATCTCCCCCAAATCCTGACCCACTCGCCCCCCCCGTACCACTACTCACAGCCCCCGCGGCGGTGTCCACGGCATCCGCGGCGGCGAGCGAATTGGTGTCCTCCGGTTTTCACGAAGCCGCGAGGTTGGTTTCGTTGTTAGCGGCGAGGCTGGACCAAAACCTGGACGGCATGTCCCCTTCGCGCATCGCCCTCGCTTCCGCGTTGGCGGCGGCGTTCGGGATAAAAGTAGCGGCGATGCTTCTTGATGCGCGGCGCTCGGTGCGACGCCGGGGGTTGTTGTTCTTGCTGTTCATCGCGGCGAAACAACTGCCGGTGATAAAAACAATAGTCAAGCGCGAAAAGCAAAAGATGATTGACGAGATGGATGCTGACATGACGTCCAAGATGCTAGCAGAGGGAGTGGTGCCTGCGAAGCTCACGCGGTTACCGCCAACAGGCAACAGCATAGCCTGGGTCCGGGGCGAAGCCAACGCGCGGCAGCAAAAAGACACCAAGTGGAACTCGGACCGCTCCACAATGAGCGGCGCCGTGTACGTCGCGGATTCGAAGCACTTCAATCTGCTTTCAGGTACGCGTTGGGGCTTTCCCAAATCCAGGCACACTGTTCACTGCCCCTGGTCGAGTGCACCACAACATCATAAGTGCCCTGTTCCGCCCGATTACGGGTGACTGTTTACTCACGCACATCACGAAAGACTGACGCTTTCTTTTATTTATCTCAGACGTGTACGCGCAGTACGCGCATTCGAACCCGCTGCACGCGGATGCGTTTCCCGCGGTGGCGCGGTTCGAACAGGAGGTTGTTGCGATGACGGCGAGTTTTTTAGGGGGAGGTGCGGGAAAAGGCTGCAACCCCGAAGTCTGCGGTTTGATGACTTCGGGCGGCACGGAGAGCATATTGACCGCCATTCGCGCGACCCGAGACTACATGCGCCACGTCCGGTCCATCACGAAACCAGAGCTCATCGTCGCGGACTCGGCGCACGCCGCGGTTTACAAAGCCGCTGAGTACTTTGACATCGTGTTGGTGCGCGTGAAGGTTGACCCGCAAACCTTAAAAATGGACGTAGACGCGGTGCGAAAAGCGTGCACCCGAAACACGATTATGATTTACGCCTCAGCGCCCGGGTACCCGCACGGCCAGATGGACGACGTTTCTTCTTTGGCGAAAATTGCGGTTGCGAAAAAGATATGCCTACACGTCGACGCGTGCCTGGGGGGCTTCGTCATGCCGTTCGCGAACGAAGCCTTGGAAGGTACCGAGGCGGGCGCTGAGGCGGGTACCAAAGGAAACGAAGGATCTACACGTTCCAAAACTGCTTTGTTCGATTTCCGCGTCCCGGGCGTCACGTCCATGTCAATAGACACGCACAAGTACGGCCTGGCCCAAAAAGGGAGCTCGGTTGTTCTGTACGCGTCCTCCGCGTTGCGGCAGTACCAGGTACGGCCTCCTGGGCTTTCCCAAATCCGCCACACCTACGTTTACTGCCCCTGCGTGAGTGCGCTACTCGCGACGTACGTGCCAGTGCCAGTACCCGTAACAACATTACCAGGGCCCTGGTAACTCTTACGAATACATCACAAGTGCCCTGTTCACTGCGCCTGGTCGACTACAGTACGGGTAACATTTCCTGGCGGGCCCTGTCTTTAAATTGACACAGTTCTAGTGACTGTTACCGCGGTACCTGTTACGAACCCACACTCGAGAGACTCACAAGACTTACTTTTATTTTTTCCCAATCGCAGTACACCGCGGTGATGGACTGGAGCGGGGGCTTGTACATCTCGCCGTCGCAGGCGGGTAGCCGGTCGGGGGGTTTGATCGCGCAGACGTGGGCGTCCCTCATGGCGGTGGGGCGGAGCGGGTACGTTAAAAACGCGAGGGCGATTCTGCAAGGCGCGTCCGCGCTGCGAAACGGCATTTCCGAAATCGACGGGCTACAGGTAATGGGCGACGACGTCACCATGGTCGTGGCGTGGCGGTCCATTGACAAGGCTGTTCCTATTTACGTCCTGAACGACGTCATGACCGCCAACGGGTGGCACCTCTCCGTGCTGCACGCCCCGCCCGCGCTGCACTACTGCGTCACCCCCGCGAACGTCCGGTCGGTAGGTAAGTTGGTTGACGATTTGCAAACGGCGTGCGAAAAAGTTAAACAGATGACCAAAAGCGGCGCCGCCGGCGTGGAGGGCGGGAAGGCGCCTATTTACGGCCTAGCAGGCGGCCTGCCCGACCGCGGTTTGATCGGGGACATTCTTAAAGACGTGCAGGACCTGATGCTGAAGAACGTGTGATTACTTGACATTGTTGTGTTTGTTTGGTTTGTGTGTGAAGGCTACAAGGTAGCTCCAGAAATTAGGCGAGGTCGTTAGACACAGGCCTGAGGTTTGGATGTAATTTTCAATCAGCAATAAACCAGCCTCCTTCAGAAGTCATCAGCGTGGTCGTTGCCCCAAGCGCAAAGATGAGGCGCTCGGGGGGGCCGGGACGGTTTAAATACCGAAATCGAACGTGTCGAAGTGAACACGAGTGATGGGTTGGGTTTGGTGAAAAATCGATTTCACAAAAACAGCCCTGACTCAGCATCGATATCCGCCAGCTGTGCTTTCCGAACAACGCTCGCTTTTCCGTTTACACATCACTCCGCACCGGAGCGCCCCGCTCCCCCCTTTCCCCCCCCTCTGTCGCGACCATGACGTCCCCAAGCGTCACTACAGCCGACACCGAGGACAGCATCGACGCCGCGCGCGTGGGCAAGTTCATGTGTGTCGTGCCCCCCAAGGTGCGTGGGTTGGTGGTGGCGCGTAATCTCACTCGAAAACCCACCCAACTGTCACGTTTTCGTCACCCGCGTCGCGACCGATGGTGGCCGCGCAGCCTGTGACCACCCTTTCAAACTAGACATCGCTGACTGGCCCCTGTCTGACCCCTACCCTCCCACCCTCCCACCCTCAAATCCTCAACAGACCCTTCGCGTCAACCCGCACGGCGTCGCGTTTCGCGGCGAGCCCAACACCGCGCTCGATGATGCGTTGTCCGCGCTTGAGTTTCAAACCTCGTCCACCGCTGCGGACGGCGGCGGCGTCGCCATATCCGTGGGCCCTGCGATTCAGGCGTTCACGGATAACGAGATCATCGTGTCGTTCTGCGGGCACCTCACGAACGTGGATTACCTGGCGTGGCGGCTGTTCAGCGCGGAGGGACGGCGGGGGGATTCTTTCACCCCGCAACAAACCGAAACCGGGCGGACGGAAGCTTCCGATAAGGAGTTAATAGGCGGCCGGTGTTACGAAGCCGAGCTGGTGTGTCACATGTACAAAGCGTTCGGTACGAAGGCGCTGCCCAAACTGCGAGGCAAGTTCTCGTTCGTGTGCTTCGACGCGCGTACCGTACGCGTCTTCGCCGCGCGCGATCCGAGCGGCACGTACCCGCTTCTTTACGGCCGCGGCGGCGACGGAACCGTGGTAGTGGCGAACTTTCAATCAGCGAGCGCGCTGTTGCGAGTCGATAGCGAAATGAAAGGTGACACAGAGAATGAAAGCGACGCGCTTGATGAGTCTGGAGTCAACACCGAGTTACACGACACACACGAAGGCCTGCAGCCCGTGCCCGCGGGGTGCTTCATTTACGGCCACCGCGGCATAAAGCCGCAGCGGTACGCCAAGGATGGAGAGGTTGCTAAGAAACAACACGCGGCGGCGAGCGACGCGGTGGCGAACGCGTTGCGGGGGTTGCGAGTCGGACGGCGGTCCCTGGACGGGCGGAAATCGCTGGACGGCGGCGTCAGTAGCGGCAGAACCGTGCCAGTTGGCACACCTTCATCCAGTGCAACACCGTCCGCGTCCTGGTCCAAGCAAGGCGGAGGCAAATCACGGCTTCCGTGGAGACGGGACTCGCTGGATGAGGAAAGGCCGTCCCAACGAGGCGGCTCGTCCACTCCACTCGATGCGGCCGCGAAGCCGTGGAGCGCCGGCGACCTACGCGCCGGCGCCGACGCCGGACACGACTCATCCTCCGAGCACGGCGAGACCGAGCCTCCAATTTCCGAGGAGCACGTCGGAGCGTTGGACGGGCTTGACAGCGACGAGGCGCACGACACGTTTTCCGACGCCGCGAAGGACACCGCGGTCGCGGAGCCGGGCACCGCGGACGAGCACCGACGCGCGGAGAGGGTCGCGGTGACCGCCGCGGCGGCGGCGCTGCGCCGCGTAGCGTCGGGGGCGAGCATGAAGGGCATGGTGCGCATGGGCAGTAGCAACGCGCTGCGCGCGCTGGGGCTTGACGGAGATAACTCTGCGGAAGGCAGCGACAACGTTTCGTCGTTGTCGAGCCTGCCAAGCGCGACGGCGCGTCGCGACAGCGCGGACGTCCCGGGTCGCCGCGTTTCCACAAACTCAAACGCGGCGTCGGAAACCTCGGAGGCTTCGGAAACCACAAACTTCGCGATTCACCGCGTGCCCAGCCGCAGCGGCGCGATCTCATCCATGGTCAAGGTGGCGAGCTTTGGCAACCTCGGCGGGCTGACACACGTGGGCAGCCTGAACGACCTGAGGCACGCGGCGAAGGAGAAGAAGAAGAAGGACGAAAATACGAAGACGGAGGACGAGGACGCCGCCGACGCGTGGGCGGATATGTCCCTGCTCGTGATTTCAAACAACGCCCAAGGCTCGTGAGATCCGTTTCGCGAATGTACTACTATGACACCACAACTTTATTACTCTAATAACGCTTTGTAATACCACTATGAAAGAAGAATACGCGCCGGCGTCTCCGTCGTCACGCCGCGCCGGCATCCCTGAGAATTTGAACGAACGCCGCGTGGCCGTTTTGAGCGGCGCAGCGGCGTCTAATTAGCCTCGCGCCTCACGCCAACCGTTGGTTGCAGTTGACTTCCAGCACGTTCGCGATTGCGATTGCGCCTGCCACGTCTGTGGCGTGTCGATCCCCCGCGGAAACGGTGGCGCCTACCCCCGAGTCCTCGCAGTCGATAACCACGTTTTCCCCGCGCCCGCCAACCAACTCGACCATCTTCCCGAGCGGATGCACGCCGCGGTTGCCGTTCCCCGCGTACGTCCCACCCGCGACGGTGATTTTGTCACGATTCAGCACGTACCCGTACCCAGGGTTGTTGCGCTGTTTCGAATTCTGCGACGCCGAGGAATCAACAGCCCCGGTGCCGAACCCTGAAGAGCCGTACGTCCCTTCCGCCGCGGTTTCGGAAAAGCTCCGTTGCCGTTTCTTCTCCGGGAACTTCGGTCTTCCCAAACTCGCCTCCACCGCTCGCTGTAACGTTTTGTACGGGTTCCGAGGCGTCCCGACCCCCACCACGTCACTGCCTGACACGGACACGAACACGTCGCAGAACAGGAAGAACACAGCGCCAGATTCGCTCCAGGATGCGCCTCCGTCGTGCGACACCGTGACGGTTTTGTTCACGCACGGCGACAGCGAAGTCGGGTGCACGCCTGTTTCCGCGACGACCGGGTGTCGGCGCGTGACGCAGGTTATTTTCCGGTACAGCGACGCCCGGTCAGCTTGTCGTGGTGCTTTGGGGTCGTCACCTTCATGCACGGCCGCCTCAACGGTCATAACAACCCCCGACGCAACGACGTTGCCGCTGTTCGAATCCGAGACGTTGGCGTCGGCGAAGCGGCAAAGGAGTTGCCCTTCGCCCGGGAAAAAACCAGACCCGAACAAAGTGAGTTCCGTGTTGCCCTCCATCGGGCCTCTCGCCGCGATGGAAGGCTCATCGTGCGTGGTGGTAATCGACGTAACACCCGGAACGCCGCCGAACACCCGAAAGGTCCACCGGTCGCCGAGCTGGTGGTGCAGGCCCAAGTTCAGAAACCCGGCCACGAGCCCGTCGCCCAAACTTACTCCGTCCACGACGTTTGGCGTGGCAACCAAGTCATCGACAGGCATGTCAACGAACGTGACCACCCACGGAACCGTTCGGTTCACCCCGCTCGCGTGCTTGCGCCACCGCACCGAGGTGCTTGTCGACGAAACCCCATCCACCACTAATTCGAACCACGCTAAACCTCCGCCCGAATAAATACCCGAAACTTTCAAGTCGTCGCGGAACACGTCGGGGTCGTTTGTGGAATCGGCGTCGCCCAACAAACCCAACGCGTCGCTGGTGTTGCGAAACGCTTCAGACGCAACCGCGGTTTTGTTGAACTGCCAATCCCGCTTCCCACCGAAATCGTCGTACACGTCGGAAAACGAGTGCGTCTCCGCGAACGAATAGGAGTAAAAGTAGTCGCTCGAAAGCGACGCGTCGCTTGAGTAATTCACCGGCGGTACGCGCGCCGACGCGGAAGGGCCACCCGCGAGCGCGACGTTTTGTGACTCAGAAGTACTACTCGGAGTGAACCGGGGAGGGTCAGTGAACGGTGCGCTGTCGAAGTACGTGAACGTAGCGCCGGCACCTGCTTTTGCCGGGTAGTTTTGCCATTGCGTTTCGTCAATTCCAGACGGAGCGTTAACGCCGTCGCCGTCCCCGAACCCGGCGCTTACGATAAATAAAAGAAAGTGTCAGTCTTGTGTGGGAACACAGGGAGGCGGGATTTGGGAAATACGACACGTACCTGAACTCCACCCCGTCGTTGGTCACGAAAACCGTGACTTGTTTTTGTGAACGAAAAGTGTCAGTCTCGTACGGGCGCACAATCGTCTATGATTTGGGAAACGCGCAACACGTACCTTGGTACCCGCCGTGGTGTTTGTCGTCGTCCGAAATGCCGTCCCAAGGCGGGGTGACACAAACAATCCTATTATAGCTCATCCAAACCGCGGGCACGGAGTTCCTGTTTGAAAATAAAGGACCGCTCGCGTCGTTCGCGACGCCGTTTCCAACTTCGTCTTCGTCGACCACGCGAATCGCCCCGCCCATCGCTCGGAACCTTCCACAAGCGTAGTACATGAAATCCGGGGTTTCCCTGTCCAAGGTAACGTTGTACGTGGAAACACCTTCCACGCGCGACAAATTGACATTTAGGTACTCGCCTACGAAACCATTTTCCACCCAGTTCGTAGGCTCCTGCGTGGTGAAGAAAAACGGAAACCCGATTGTCGTTTCGTCCAGGGAGAAAACATACCCCCGGCCTCGCACTAGTGTTAAGGTCGCGCCTTCGTTTTGGACGGCGTGCTGATTTGTTCCGACACCTTCAAGCGCATCAATGACGTACCCTTTGTGAAAGCCCTCCCCGAACCTCGGGTGCTGAGTGGTTTTGTCCGTGACTGAGATGTTGAACGTTGTGACGCCGCTCACGTTGCGCGCGTTGCCGAAGCGACACCTCAGGTGTTTTCCTGGGAGAAAGTTCCGGTCCACGTGCCGCGTGCTTTGTCGGTGGTTCTGGTCGTAAATCGTGACGGGCGTACCGCCTTTCCACGAACCCGCGGCGATGTCCAGCACCCAGCTCCCAACAGGCACTTCATCCACGTAAGAGAAGTGTAAATACGTCCCTTCGTCCCTCGCGATGAGGGGGAAACTGGAAAACGCCACGCCGTTGTTGCTCACCGCGACGTGCGCGTCGTGTGTTGTTACTCGCGCGGGTGACACGCAGGTTATCCGTCCAGAGTCCACGAACACCCCAGGGACCTCATCCACCTCCCCAGACGCGGCGCTGAACCGCACACGTATGTGCCCGCCGCGTTTGAACCCACCGCCGAAGACTGTTATCGTCGTGCCTCCCACCACATGGCCTTTGTCGGGGAACAACCGCTGCAAATAAGGCGGTTGCGAGTACTCCACGGGCTGCGCGTCCGCCAACGGCGCGGTCGCGGTGAGGACCATGGACAGGAACAAAGCCACCCACACCCACGCGGTGGTTCTCAACATCGTCATCGCCACGATGGAAAAACGCACCACAGGCGCGACCGCGCCACTGACGACGCGATGCTTGGGATGTCAGCGTTTTGAACGAACCACGGCGCGTCAAGCGCCAAAGTTCTGCTGTAACATCCCGCGGTAAAATGAGAAGGCGCGCCGCACTCCCCCACTCTTGCCCTGAGCAGGGTACCGCGGCGACGGGTGCCTGTCGAGCCTCGTGGTTGTCACGATGTCGACCTCGACGGGTGGCGCGTTCGCGGGAACGGTACGTCCCTGGATTCACGTCTCAACGCAAGATCCCATTGCCTCATGATGTTTTTCCCGACGCACGCGCACTTTCCCAACGGCGGATGCCAATCCCTGCCTCCTGTCCTACCCTCCCTGACCTCGAAACCAACCCTAATAATAAACCCCTCGCCAACGCACCGCCCCCTTCACCTCACAGGAGCAAGAGCCTCTTCTGAAAGTCTCCGGGCCCGGGAGTGACGACGAGCCGGAGACGGCGCGGTGGGGCCGAAAGAGCTTGGCCACGATATCCCTCACGGTGTTGACGTCGTCGCAGGGCCTGCTAATCGCGGCGTCAAAGGCAAACGGCGTGGAGTACGGTTACGCGGTGACTTCGGCTAACTGCAGCGTGGAGTTTGTCAAGTTGTTCATTTCTTTCGTGGCGCTTCTTGGGGTGTGGCACAGCGAGGGCGTTACCGAGGACAACACGTTGCGTTCGAGTTTCGGCGAACTCGCCGTGTACCCCATCCCGGCCGCGCTGTACCTCGTAAAAAACCTGATGCAGTACTACATCTTCTACTGGACGGACGCGCCGAGTTACCAGATATTAAAAAATCTGAACATCATTTCCACTGGGGTTTTGTACCGGGTGTTCCTTCAGAAACCGCTGAGTGGGGTGCAATGGAGCGCGCTTGTGTTGCTTGGGCTAGGGTGCGCCACCGCGCAGCTCAGTGTTGGTACGGAAAGTGTGTTGGCCACGCCGGCGGTGGGCCTGCTCATGGCGGTCGTGATGGCCATCCTGTCAGGCGCCGCCGGCGTGTACACCGAGCTTATTATGAAAACCAGACCGCAAAGAAACATCAACGTGCAGAACGTGTACCTATACGCCTTCGGGGTGCTTTTCAACCTAGCCGCGATCTGGCTGTACGACTACGACGCCGTGGTGGGGAAGGGGTACTTCAGCGGGTACAACGTTTTGGTGGTGCGTTTTTTTGTTTTTTTGAATCGGACTGTTTGGACTGTTTGCGCATAGCAGTCGTCCGACCCACACTGTCACCTCCCTCGGATCGAACCCGCGACCTGCACGACGAAAGCGCGTGCGTCACTAACCACCCGCACTTTTCCACTGACCGTTACCCATACACTTCTCCCAAAACAACTCAGGCGATTATGATTGCGAACCACGCGCTTTCCGGAATAGCGGTTTCGCTCGTGATGAAGTTCGCGGATAACATCGTGAAGGTTTACTCCACCTCCGTGGCGATGATTCTCACCACCCTGGTCTCGATTCCCCTCTTCGGGTTCGAACTCACCCTGCCCTTCGTGCTGGGCACCGCGGTGGTGTGCGTGGCGACGTACTTGCACTACCAGAGCAAATTGAAATGACCGACCGAAAGTTAACTTAGACCACCCGTTACTACTCCCTCCCCCGTGCCCTTTCTTTGTACGCCTCTAGGCCTCGTTCCCAGTCCCCTACTTGTAGCCCATTCGGTGTGCGCACCGTGACTGGTCCTTGGTTGTTTTTCTTTTCCCGGCATCCGTCACCGACCGCGGCGCAGTGGTCGCCCCAGTTGCAGTCATCGAAGAACAACATCTTGTCGAATGGGACTTGCGTGTTTTCTCTGAGGAACGGGAAGTGCGTCGCCGCTTTGTTGGAAGACAACGGCGGTGTCCGTCCGATCTGCAGGTTCCCTTCGAACCCGTCTGGGAACCCTGTCGCGAGGACCTCGCGTACCGTCACACCGGGCACCACCTCCAGCAAATCAAGCGCGGACCGCCCGATTTTCACCGCAAGAGGCGTGTCCGCACTCGACGCCGTGGCACACCGCATTCCTGGATACTCACCCGAGTGAACCTTCCTCAACGCTTGAAGCGCACCGGGATGCAGGGATATCACGTCGTTCCCGGAACGCGCGCCGACGACGCCGAGCGCACCGTCTGGGCCTAGCGGACCGAGCACCGGGTTCGTCCGGTCTACCACCACACGGAGCGTGAACATCTCTCGGTTCCAAAGGCACGCGTCGAGGTCGAACACGACAAGCGCTGGAAGATGGTTTTTGTCCGCCACCGATGTGTCCGCGGCGGCGGCGGCCATCACCGCTGAACGACGAACCTTGCGCGCACCGCGTCTTGACACACCACGCACGGACCCCGGTGGACGACCCAACGGAATTACAACCGCCGTCGCCACCGCGGACATCACCCAGGCGCGGTGTGGTGTGTTTGAGTCGTTTCTTTCATTGGTATCAACGAGTTTTAGTAATAATAAAACAGTCTCTTGGATTTGGCTCTCATCAAAGCACCCTGCCCGGCACCTGGAATATGCTTTCCAGCGCGATGTTCGCCGCGCCCATCCGGGTGGTACCGAGGACTCCCCCGTTCCGCTCCCTGGCGTGCAGTGCCAGCGCGCAAAGCGACCGCCAGACCCCGTTCGGGCCGTCGAACACGAACGGCGCGTCGCCGCCGCAGTAAACGCTGAACCGCGGATCCGCCATCCCGCGCGGCATCACCACCGCGCACCCGTTTTCTTTTGAAGCGCCGTTCCCCCCAACCGGCGGAGGCCGCGACGCCAACACCGCGGTGAACCGTTCCACGTGCGATGGGGGTGGTCTGGCGAAGTACAGGGAGCCGCCGCCGGCGGCCGCACCCGCGGACCGCGAGGATCCTTCAATCGTGGCGACGCCGTTTGCCGAGAAAACCCACCCCGGGGTCTCAAGGAACGCGCAAAACAGGTAACACACGAGCTGCGCGTCGTTGGGTAAATCGGTGGACCACTTTTCGTACCCAAAGTCCCCACCACTGGCGTGCGTAAAATCCGCGACGCAGGACGACTCCGCGAGCTCGCAAATGCGCGAAGAGACGTACCCCGCGGGCGTCGCCGGGAGCAACCCGCGCGGCGACTCCGCGCGTAACAAACCGATCAAACGTACGTGCGTGATACACGCGTCGCAGGCGTTGGTGAGCAACCGCACCTGTACCTCCTTTTCGTGTAGTTGCTGCTGCGGGTTGTTGCTGCCATACGTACTGTTGTTGTTGCCTCCGAACATACCGCCGCCGCTGCCAAAGCCGCCTCCTCCGAACATCCCTCCGCCGCCTCCGCCGAACATCCCGCCGGCGCCGCCCATCCCCGGCGCCGGCGTTTGCGCGAGCGACGCCTTCGCCAGCCCCAGCATTTGCTCCAGCCGGGTCCTGACCTGTTCCAGCACCATCGCGTCTTGCTCGTACGCACCAGAGGCGTACCCCCCCTGAGTACTCCCACCTCCGAATTGGTTACCGTGTTCCTCCTGGTTCGCCACGAGCGACCGCACGCGGACGTTCTTTTCGCCAAGCGCCGCCAGGGCGTTGGTGACGTCGGCGTCGCTGCGTTCCAGGGTCGCGACGAGCGGCTTCAGCACTCGGAACGCGAACCACTCCCGCAACCGGTCTGCCCACACGTCACCCATTTCGCACCCCTCGGCGTGAAGCGTGGCGAACAAATCCGAGGTGGACAACCCGCCGTCGCCGTTGAGGGTCCCCCTCGGCGACCCAACCGGCTCCCGTCGGCCGTTGCCGTACTGAGAGGGTTCCGCCCTCGCGCGCGGCGGCGGCGACGGCCGGAACTGGTACCGCCCGCCAGGCGACCCCCCGTGGGCGGAGTGCACACTGCCTGGCGTGCCGTTGTGGTTCGTGAACGGCGTTCCAGGCGAGGCTCCGTACCCCGCCGAGTGTGGGCTCTTCCGCCCCCACCCTCCGGTTTGCTGCAACCCGGGCGAACCGCCCGGCGATGACCCGAAGCCTCCCGTTGCGTTGCCGTTGTTCTCTCTCAAGTCAAACTCGCGATCCACGGCGTCGCCCAGATGCCGCAAATGCCTTTCGAACACCTCGTCACCCTCGGAGTCGGGCAGACGAGGGGAAAACTCGTTTCGGGAACCGTTTCCGGAAACGGTTTGTAGTCGGTGCGGCGATTTGCGCGGCGCCGACCCGACGGCGCCGGCGCCGTTTTGACCGCCGCGCGACGCCCTGTCTGTTTGCCCATACGGGACAGTTTCACGATGCGTGGACTCTGCGCGACGGTACCCGTCGCGCGCCATGTCGTCGTACCCGTCCATCGCGTCGCCGTCCGCGTCCCGGTTCAATCCCGGGAGTGAGCCGGTTATTCCCACGAACAGCGGGCCGTCGTTCGGCAACCGCTGATGCATGTTTTGCGCATTTTGATTCTGGCTTGATTCGGAATCCCACCCCCTGGTCTTGGACGTCGCCCCGAATCTTCTTCGCACGCTGGCTGGCGACCCTCCTGCCGCGTCTACAAAGTGCGTGCCACCCCCCACCGCGTCGTCCGTGTCATGCTCGCCCCGGGATGGCGACCTGGAAGAAACGTCGCTGCCGCCAGCGCGCTCGCCAATGAGCACGCGTTGCGAGGGCGACAGATCTGTGGTGGACACGGCGGCGGCGCGCCGTGCGTCACTCGCGTTTGTGTTTGCTCCATGGTTCGTGGAAACAAGCGCGAGTAACACCAAGCGGAACACCGCGAAGAGCGCACCGACGGTGCCCAGCGCGTCGATCGCGGTGGCCAGCCAGCTGACCACGCCCGCGGTCGCACCGACCAGCCTCGCCACAATCGGCGCCGTTGTGGACACCACGAGAAGCGCTTTGGCTTGCGACGCGACTACGCGCTCGCGAGCGGTGTCCGACTTGAGAAACGCCCTGACATCGGGGTGCTGCCACTCCGAGAACCGCGGGCGGTGGGACGACCGCATGGCGAGCGCGGTGCCACCCTTTCGGTACACGCCCGTGCCCTACAATTATGGAGCGAGAAGAGGGATTCAAACCAGAAGAAGGACGATTGCGTTTTTATCGATTTCACAAACTCTACCAGCTACTTGCTCGCGGTTCCCACGATGGGCGCCGGTCTCTGCGCGAACGTGGTTTTCTCCCGGACCACACCCACCAGCCGGTACGTCGTGGCCGACCCTCTTTTCGCGCACTTCTGAAGCACCGCGAGCGGCCGCTTCAGTCCCTTGCGTTCGCCGTGAATCAAATACCTCCCGGTGTGGATGGTGGCTTTCCCAACCCCGCCCACGTCCCGTGAAAAAACCCCCACCCGAGGCCGCGCGCCTCCCTCCACAACGTCGTCGAAGTGCAGCTTGCCCTGCAGCTCTAGCAAACCCAGCTCCTCGTTCGCATCACAGGACCGAAGTATCCGGACCGGCATCGTGGCTGCGTGGCCACGCCGTGCGCTGTGGAGTGATTTTTGAAATCGTTTTGGGAAACGCCACTTTTCGCTTGTGACTATTTTCGGAAACGACGACGGCGTCGATTCCACCGCTTCACCGGCCGTTCCAGGACGAGGCATCGAACAGGTGCGCAAGAATCTGGAGTGTCTCGTGAACGGTAGAACTAGTGACGGTACTAATAATACGTGTTTTGGCTTGAGTTCGTGAGCTTGTATTATCAATCGCGCGCTACGGAGCCTTATCTACTTATAGGCCGCTACTCACAACTTGGCGTACTCGGGATCCGCCTCGCCCATCCGGGAACGGATGTGTTCTTCCAGTTTCTTGAAATCAGGAAGTGACCTTAACTCGATTTTCTCCTGGTTCCGCAGGGTGATGACCATGTCTCCCCACAACCCTATTCCTCGGCCGATGGAAATCACGTCCACGATCTCATCCATCGGCACGTCGCTTCGTTCCGTGCGAAGCGGCGACGTTGACATGACACACACCCGCTTATCCGTGATTTTGTAACTGCTCCACAACCCTCTTCCGATGGCGCCGATAGTCAGCGGCAGCCACACCAGGGTCCAGCTCATCGCCACGTTCGCCACTATTTCGCCTCGCGCGGGCGGGCCCTCGAACACCACGACTTCCGGGCCCCAGCTCATACCGACGGGTTCATCGATGGTCCCGACCTGCGTGAAATCCGCCACGCCGCGTCGCTTTTGGCCTTTGGGGGGGGCCTTGGGCGCAGCCAGGACGTCGTCCTTCGTCTTCGTGCTAGGATCCACGGGCGCGCGCTTCGACCTCTTGCCTCGCAGCGCCCCGAGCCGGGACTCGAACTCGTCCTCTGCCACGGGCGCGTCCACGGCGGTTTCCTCCGCGCGCGCGCGCGTGGAAAGCCGGGCGGGCGGGCGGGAAGGCACGGAAACGCGCGCGGTTGATGCGCGGCGGCTGGCGCGGGACGCGGAGGCGCCAGGCGCGGCCGCGGACGCCACGACGAGAGTCGCGACGCGGGTGGTCATGGCGAACATGGCGCTGGGGTGAGTGTCAGGGGTGGGTCGCGAGGGATGCGCCTCGTGTACTGATGGGTGCATCACAAGAAAACCGATTGAAACCGTGTGGCGCCGGTTGATGGGCTACGTGGCGAGATGTCGAGCAGAGTTCACCGACTCCGCCTCTCGTTGTCATCCCTGATTGGTCGAAAACGTGCCAGGCTTCGGGTACCAAGGACAGGGGCAGGGAGGCAGTCCGAAAAAGTGTATCGATTTTCGGCACTCCCATCTTCGCACCCATTGTCGTAGGACACACCCGGGGACGCGGGCCCGGCGACGTGGAACCGGCCCACGCGACCATGCGCGCCGCGACCTCGAACTGTGCGACGACGTCCGGGTCGTCGTCGCCCTTCCCTGTTTTAGCCAGCCGTCGTCGCACGCGTCGTTTCCATCCGACTTCACGGCGCCGACTTTCCCTCGTCGTTGCGTCCAACATCACCACGAAACATCAAACCCGAGTGGACCCGGGCTTCACCCCACCGGCGTTCGTTGCTTTAAAAAACAACCCCGGCACGGAAGAAGCGCAAATCCCGCACCTGCAAAGCGACCATTTACCGCTGTTTCTGTACGAAACCATTGTCACGTTGAACGGCACCACCGACATATCCCTGGTGCTCCCCGAAAACGAAGATGCGATCGTGGACATCAGCTCGGCCCTCGGTAAGGGCCTTTCCCAATCACCACGTTCCGCCTCCCTTAACCAATCCCTCATACACATTACGAGAGACTGACACTTTCTTTTTCATCGACCCAGGCCGCCCGGACGCCGACCCGCACTGGGCGGATTTGTGGCAGGGAAGTGTGGCGCTCGCTTGCGAGATTCTTGAGAACCCAGAGCTAGTCAAAGGCAAAAGAGTAATAGACTTAGGCACGGGGCTGGGGCTAGCGGGTATCGCGGCTGCGATGGCGGGGGCGAAGGAAGTGGTGTTAACCGACCGCGAACCTAAAGCGCTTTACTGCGCGCTTTGCGCGGCGGCGGCGAACGGTTTGGAAGTCGTTCCGTTTAAACCAGGATCCTTGAGTCAACCGGGAAGCGACGACGGCATTTTGTTGCCGGACCTGTTGACGTTTCCAGACCGACGTATTACTTGCGCAAGCCCTGATAGCAGTACCGCATCGTCCTCAAAAATCTCGGTCAGCGTGTTGGACTGGTTCGCGCCCGATTTCAATCAGTTCGGTGAAGATGGATTCGACGTCGTGTTGGCGTGCGACGTGCTGTACACGCCGCAAGCGGTGGACGTCATCGCGCCTCTTGTGTTGCGGTTGTTCCAGGGTGAAGGTGATGATGATGATACAAATGGTGAAGGTATTAGGGATGATGATACGAAGGGTACGCCGGTACGTCGTGAAGATGAGAAAAAAAAATCGAAACGGGAAGACAAGCGCTTCGTCCTGGCCGACCCGCCCGGCCGGTTTCCGGCGAACCACGCACGGTTTCTGAACCTGATGGCGGATCCGAATCTTTGCAACGGGCATTCGGAACGCGTCGGTTCGGGGGAAACCACTGCGCGCGTCGTGCGAGTAGACTCCGGCACGACGCGGGACTGCGTTAACCTGAAGGGAGAGGTGATGACCGTGGAGCTGTCGACGTACAGAATTTCTAAAGGGTATTAATTAGGGGGTAGATAGGCAATAGAACGCGCGAGTGATGATGAAAACATTTTGGCATGACAAAAGACAAAAAACTTCCGCTTCTTCGTTTTTCCGCCTTCGCCCTAAATTCTTTCCTCATCACTTCGCGCATCGCGGACCGCCACCCGACACGGTTCGTGGCCCCCGCGCGTCGTGATCGTGGACGTGTCCCGATGTCCTCGATGTTCAAAACACTGACCGCGGTGCAAAAGGCGCTCGGTGCGCTTCCAGTCGCGATGACCCCGTCGCGGGTGAATGGGAAGTGGCACGCCCCCGAGTTCTCCAGACGTAAAGTCGCGGAACTCCGGAAAGCGGCGCTTTCGTTTGACCTTGATTGGGTGCACGACACCGCACGCAAGCCCGTGAGAGAACGCATGAAAGGACACAAGCACGACCGCGACCGCCCCATTCGTGAAGCCAAAGTCGCCGCCGCGCTTAAAAAACAACCGGAGCTCGTCGCCGCGTACCGGGCGAAGATGAAAATAAAACCAACCACGTTGGAAAAACTCACCATGTCAACCGCCGAGCTGGTTTTGAAACGCCGGCTGGCGGTGACGTCCGGGAAGAAATAGGCGCACGATGATGAGATGGAACATGTGTGTTAGATAGCAAGCACATCGCGAGATAGCAACCACCGCCGGTCCCGATAGCAAGCACCGGAAACCTAATATTCGACGGAACAAATGACAAATGTCCAACTACAGTACGTGTATTTAGAAATCACCCTCCCCCTACGTCTGTTACCCGGAATTCCCGTTTCCTTTCATCACCCACGTGCTTCCCCTACTGACGCATAGGTCGGATAGACACTTGGTGTACACCGCGTTTGTCGGAGCCGCCCCTAAGGCCGCGGCGGCGCCCTCCATGAGCTCCGTTCGTCGCACGGCTCTTCCTCTTTTTCGTAACAGTCCAATGAGAAACCCCCTGAACGGATCAATTGTTTCGTCCCCCGTTCTCCGTAAACACACCAACCCGTCGACGGCGCACACGTTCCGCCCCAGAATTCCCAGAATCTCGCACTCCCGGAGCAAACACAGTTGCTGCAACTCGAGGTTTCCTGACCGCTCCAGCTGTTGACGGATCGTGCTGAGTTTCACCACGCCGTCTTTCGCGATGTTCGGCAACACTAAAGTCTGCGCCGCCGCGGCGACGCCGTTGGACACAAACGGCGGCTGCGGAGCCGGCTGTACCTTTTCAACCGCGCTCGGGGTAAACGCGTCAACTTCGAGCCACGGCGACAACATGACCCACCGCTCCAGTTCGCTTCGCACTAAGTTCGGGTACTTGTCAATGAAATCAGTGTCTGTTTGTTCCACGAAACTCCAGCCCTCGTTGGTGTTTGTTTCGGTACCACCAGCACCAGCCCCGGCGCCCTTTGCGCCGCCCCGCGAACCACCCACCCGTTGCACCGCCAGCTCCGACAGCACCTCCCTACGCAAACGCTCCAAGCCAAGCTCACCAGGGGGGGGGGAGCACGCGACCCAGCACCCCTGCACGAGGTGCGCCACGCCTCGCAGCGCGGCGATCACCTCCTCCGGGTCACTTCCCGCGGGTGCGAAGTGCATGACCCTCTGAAACCGCAACACCGACCTTTGGCCTTTCGCGAACAAAGCGTGTACGCGCTGCGCCAGCGGCAAACTTTCCAGCTGCGCTTTCGATACCCCGGCTGCGAAGGTCGTCGCCGGGTCGCCCGCGTTTCGCGACGCATCTCGCGCGCCGTCGCCTGCCCCCCCCCCCCCCCCCTGTCCGCCCCGTTTGCGCCGGACACGACTCGGTTTCTCGCCACCACCGCGTACGGGTGATTCCCTTTCACCGGGATAAGTCTACTCCACCGCTCGTCCTCCTCCTGCTGCTTGAGGTACGCGTGCGAGTGCAGGCGCATTTCCGTTTGGCGTTCCGTTTCCCGACGCTTCACCTGGACCTGAAGCGGCACCAACGAGTGTCCAGGTTCCGGAGCGCCAAGTGACGCGAGCTCGCCCCGTTGCGCGTCTTCGCGTTCTTTCTTCGTGTCCGTCTCCTCGTCCGTCCCACCCGCCGCGTCTCGTCGGTCCCCGGCCAATCCGCGCCCGCCTGCTGCTGCCCCGGCGTCCTCCTGCTTCCGTTTGTCGTCCGCGGCGTCGAGGTGCGCCAAACTCGGGCGCATCTGGAACGCCGCGTCCACCGGTGTGAGGTGCAGCGCCCCGTCCCGCATTTGCGCCACGCAGTACCCCGCGTGCACCGGCGATTCGGTGGAGACCAACACCCTTGTGTCCACCCGCAGGTTCGGCGTCGCTTCCGAATCCACGTTACGCGGGTTCGCGGCCTCGCCGGTGTTGGGTAACTCGATCTCGAGCTTGCCACTTCGTGGCTTGTAACGCACCGAGTTCACGGAAGCGATGTCGTACGGCCGGTCACAGGGTCTCAGGGGGTACTGCAACACGCACAGGGTTTGGTCCGCCGCGCGCGCGCGGTTGAAAAAAACCGGGATGCGTTGCACGACCCTGTGCGATTTGGAGGGAAAAGGGAGATGGGGGCAGGGCGCGTGGAGAGGCAGGGGTTTAGGGTTTATGTGAGTTCAGGGCATGCACAAGCCATGGGCAACGCACGAGAGCTTTGGGGGGTGATGCGGTGGCACAGGACGCACGACGCGGGGATCGTGGCGTTCGGGTTGCGGCAAGAAAGCACACGCGAAACGCGGTGGCGGCGGTCGGTGCGTCCCGACCACGCGGTGTGGATTTGGAAGGATTGGGAGGGAAGGAAACGCACGGGTTGCTCTCGTCGCCATCGCGGGAGTGCTCGCCCGCCATGCGTATCGCAGCCGCGAGGTCCCGCGTGCCTTCGAGTGGTGCCCCGTGGGACACCGCCGACGTACTTTCTGGAAATCTGCGCAACCCTCGAAACTCGCACGACTGCCCGCAAAATAATTCAACCCTCGCAGCTGTCCACCCATTCGGCGTCGCGCTGCCCGCTCCGAGGGAGGGTCGCCACCGGTCAGGCGCGCGAGATGGCGTCCACCGCCGCCAACACCGCCGGCATGCCGAGCAAAAAGGTACGCGCGTCCCCGATCCTCGCCGTGGCGTCCCCGCGTTCGCCGTGCGGACGAAGAGAAACAAGCCCGGGATGCAGTCTGCGGACGCGTTTCGGTGCTCCTCTCCACCGCACCCACCCCTGGTTTGCCTTTGCGTTGTCTTTTCTGACCCCCCCGGCCCCACCCCCGACTGCCCACGCATTCACAGCGCAAGCCCCCCGGTTCCGCTGGCAACCAGAGTGACAGCGTCCGCGTGCTGCAACGGGAATCCCTTCGTCAGCTTTTGAGTCAGATCGTCCCGGACGAAAGAGTGGATCCTTTGGTGGAGGATTTTTTACTCGACGTCGCGGACGACTTCGTGGATTCCGTCATTACTTTCGCGTGCAAGCTCGCGAGCCACCGCAAAAGCGATACCCTCGAGGTGAAGGATATCGTGGTGCACCTGGAACGAGCCTGGGACATGGTGCTCCCCGGGTTCGAACAAGACGAGCTTAAAGAGTTCAAGCCGAGGAAAGAACAAACGGCGCACAAAAAGCGAATGGTGGACGTGCGCCGGGCGCTCGCCAACGCCGCCGCGGTGGAGGCCGCCTCTTTGAGCGCCGCGAAGAACGCAGAGGAAGAGGAAGAGGAGAAGGAGGGGGAAGACCCGTAGAGACGGTTATTTTGGGGGACACAGGAGGTCTTGCAGAGGTAATTACTACGTCCAGTCCATGTACTAACATCGAGAAATTGACAATTGTTTTTGATGATATAATACGCTCAGCTCGTCGCGACGGCTCGCCGTACCCTCCTGTTGTCCTCACAACCGTCGTCCCGCCAAAATCACCTCCATAACACCCTGTCATCATCACACTTCGTCTTCGTTGAGCAGCATGTTCGGAATGCCCTTGGTGATTGGGAACCGCCGGCCCGAATCGGGGCACACCAAATACCCCTCCGTGACGTGCACCTCAAGCAGCGCGTGGTGAAACGCTTTCAGAAATTCTAAATCCGCGCCAGGGTTTTCGGGAATTTCGCTGGGCAGGTCGTCCCCCTCCCCGACCGCGGTCGCGGCGTCCCTGAACGCGACCCAATCAACCTTCGCCAGGGTGTTCACCAGGAACTCGGCGTGGAACTCCGCCGCGCGTGTGTCTTTTTGCAAAACCTCAATCTTTAACGGGAAACCGGAAGTGGTGCCCTTTACGTTCGAGGCGAGCATGTTGTGCGTCAGGAGCCTCATGGTGCGGGTCCGGAAACGTGATAACTAACGGAAGCGCGTTCCCCGAAGACCTGAAAGCGAACCGCGAACGAAACACACGACGCGACACGCGAGAAACGCCAGGGCGCGCGGGGTCGGAGTACGTCGGCGGCGGCGGACGAAGTTTCTTTTCGGCGAAATAAAGGACAGGATGATTTTTCTGACAATCACTGAGTCATCCTCGGGGTCGCGCGATGGCGGGCGGGCTGAACCTCCTTCCCCACAAGAGCTGGAACCCGTACGGATGGAAGCAGCGCCAGCGCGTTGCGCTGGACGAGGAGAAAGCGGAGGCGGCGGCGAAGGAAGGCGCGAAGGCGCGGAGCGACGAGGCGTTTGATGCCCTGCGCTCGCGAAAAAACAAAGTGTCAGGCGAGGGTGTGGTGTCTGGTTCCGGGCGACCAGCAGGGCACGTCAACCTGTTCGCGGAGGAGGAGCGCGCGCTTGATGCGGCGGCGAGGCGTGACGCGGAAACGGCGAAGACCCTGGACGAGTCTTACAGGCTTGGAGGACGAGCCATGCGTGATGCGCCGTGGTACGCGCAGCGACCGAAACGAAATTCGGACGAGATGCTTGTTTTGAACGATGGGGACGATGCGCCGGAGCTGTCCAGACGGAGGCCTGGCGCAGATGAAAACACCGCTACGCGCGGTTCCAAGGAACGCAAACCAAGTGGAGAAACCACGCCCGTGGCGAAACGACGGAAACCGAGTATCAACGAGCTACGACAGGAGCGTGTGCAACGCGAAGCGGACGAGAGGAAAAGGGCACGCGAGACGGTGCGGTGGGAGTAGTCCAATAAATTTTTAATCGGGAGCCGTATCCGCCACGTGTTCCGAAACAACAGTCACTCCGTCGCGCCCACAAGAGCTCGCGCGCGTGGTCGATCGACACGCTTCCGCGTGGTCGTCGTCGGCGTACCCGCGGCCGTGGCGGACGTGTGTTCTGGACAAGCGTGAACCCGGCACCGCGTTCGGATCTCGTGCATCCCCGAATTCCGACACGAGATCGGGCAATACTCGATGGCGACGAAACGAAAAGCAACCGACGTCTCCGCGGACGCGTCCGCGGGCACAGCGGGCGGCGGCGGCACCCACCGAATGCCACCTTGTACGAACAACCTGACCACCGCGTTGCTCATGGACACGTATCAAATAACCATGGCGTATGCGTACTGGAAAAACGGCACGCACGAGCGCCCTTGTGCGTTCGACTTGTTGTTTCGAAAGAACCCCTTCGCGGGGGAGTTTACTGTTTTCGCCGGCCTTGAGGAGTCGCTGCGGTTTATAAGCAATTTTAAGTTCACCGAGGCGGACCTGAGTTACCTGCGCAACGACCATGTCGCGAAGGACATGGAACCCGCTTTTTTCGACCTCTTGAAAAACCTGAACTGCGACGCCATAAAAGTCTTCGCGCAGATGGAAGGCAGCGTGGTTTTTCCGCGCGTGCCGCTTTTGCGCGTGGAAGGTACGTCCCCGTATTTCCCAAATCCAAGTATTGCATTTCCCAAATCCAAACACACTGTGGAGGCCCGATTACGCCCGACTGTTTACTCACTCACATTACACAAGAGTTCAGGAACACAAGACTGACCTTTTGTTTTACCTGCCTCACCAGGCCCGCTCATGGTGGTGCAGCTAATCGAAACCACTTTGTTGAACCTGGTGAACTACGCCAGTTTAGTCGCGACGAACGCGGCGCGGCACAGGTTAGTCGCCGGGAACGACGCTAAACTCCTGGAGTTCGGTTTACGACGCGCACAAGGCCCGGACGGGGGAGTAAGCGCGAGCCGGTACGCCTACCTCGGCGGCTTCGACGCGACCTCAAACTTGGAAGCCGGGAGGCAGTTTGGAATTCCAGTCAAAGGAACGCACGCGCACTCGTACGTACAGGCGCACGTCGGGATGGAGGACGTCGGTGATCCGCGGCTGGTGCATTTCGGGGATACAAACGGAGTCGTGTGCGACGATTTCAAGCGCCTCGTTCTGGACTCGCTCGATTTGCTAAACCTTGAGGTGCGCGATCGTTTGCCGGATCACATGAAGTGGGGTGCCACGAATCAAAGCGAGCTCGCGGCGTTCACCAGCTACGCCCTCGCCTTCCCAACCGGGTTCCTAGCCCTGGTGGATACGTACGACGTGTTACGATCGGGGATTCCCAATTTCCTAGCCGTCGCGCTGGCGCTGAGAATGTGCGGGTACGCGCCGCAGGGCGTGCGGTTGGATTCGGGTGACCTTTCCTACCTCTCCCTAAGGTCCCGGGAGATTTTTACAAAAACGCAAGAGCTCCTCGGCGCGAGCCGCGCCGGCGGGTTCGCCGGTTTCGGCATCACCGCGTCGAACGATATCCACGAGGAGGTGTTGCACTCGCTGAAACAACACGGCCACGCCATCACCGCGTTTGGAATCGGAACACACCTCGTGACGTGCCTTCGGCAACCCGCGCTCGGGTGCGTGTACAAGCTCGTGGAGATCGCGGGGGCGCCCCGGATCAAGCTAAGCGAAGGTACGGAACTTTCCCAATCACCGCGCGCCGCGCCCCTGATCGGCCCGATTACCCGTCTCCTGTTTACTCATACTATGGAGTACAGTATTTCTAATCTCTCATACTCGTAACTCTTACTGGCGTACTGTGGTAAATCGACACAGGGCCCTGTGTCAATTTACCACAGGTCACACCCCGGTACCCTGTCCAATCCCGGATACACATCACGACCGACTGACCGTTTCTTTTTCGTCGCTTCAGACGTGGAGAAAGTGACGATTCCGGGGCGGAAACAAGCGTGGCGTTTGTACACCAAAACAGGACACGCCGTGGTGGACGTGATGTTGGGGGCGGACGAGGCGGCTCCAGTTGTTGGGGACCGGATTCTTTGCAGACACGCGTTCGTGGCGAGCAAGCGCGCGTACGTCGCGCCAGCGCGGGTTGAACAACTACACCACCTGGTTTGGGACGGTTTGCGCGGCGGCGTGCCGAACGGAATCGACGTTTCCTTGGCCGCCGCGCGGGTTCGGTGCAAGGAGAGCATAACGCAGATGCGCTCCGACCATCTGCGGTACTCAAACCCGACGCCGTACAAAGTCAGTGTTTCGGAAAAGCTGTTCGAGTTCATTCACAAACTGTGGCTGGAAAACGCGCCGGTTGGGGAAATCGTGTGATGACGGTACCTTCCGGATGCACATAAGAGATCAGGCGTGGGTTGAAAACACGAGACGCACACGAAACGCGACGCGGCAAATACCTTCGCGGCAATTACAACATCACTTACTCCCCATTTCTGGATGGAAACTTCGGCGGTTCCAGGCCACGCAGGTGTTCCACTGACTGCCGCGCGCGCTCGCACCGAGCAGACGCGTCTCTCAACTGCGCGTCGAGCGCCGACGACACGAATTCGTGTCGGTTTTTGCTTTCGGGACTCACTTTTTCTTTGTCCTTACTTTTGTCCGCCTGCGCCGGAGCCACCGCGCTCGTCAAGCTCTTCATCTCCGCCTCGATGTGCGGTGCTGTACGCGGCGTGGTCTTCGACAGGGCATCACTCTCAAGGGTCTTAACACTGTCAAGGGTTTTAACACTCTTGACGTCCGTTTCTGTTTGGGTCAATTGGCTTTCACTCCACTTCGCCAACACCCGCGCCCTTCGTTCGCGCGTCCACTGGTAGTACCTACCAATCTCGGCGCGCGCTTTTTCGTCAACGAGCTTTTCCTCGGCGATTGCCATGGCGATTGTCGCGCGCGATGACACGAAAACTCCATCCGTCTCCGGCACGCGCGGAGACGTGGGGGGGGGTTCTTCGGGCGCCGGCGTTGGGGAGCGCGGCGCGGACGGCGCGGGTGTTTTCGTTGGCGTTTTAAGTTTCTCGGGGGTCGCGGCCTTGACCGGAGTTTTGACCGGAGTCTTGACAGGGGTCATGACCGGAGTCTCGACCGGAGTCATAACTTTCACCGGAGTCTTGATCGGAGTCTTGACCGGAGTACCCTTGAGCGGCTCCCGAAACTTCTCCACGCGCCGCGTGAACTTTTCCTCTTCCTTTCCTTTTGTTTCCCGAAACCGCGGTTCGTCGCGCATCGCCGCCCTGACATCCGCGCGTTGTTTCGCCGCCGCCAGCTGCGCGAGCTCTTTCTGTTCTTTTGCCTGTTTCGCGACCGACTGTTCCCGCTTCACAAGCAACACCCGGAACCTCGCGGTTTTCGTAAGCTCAAATCGCAGCGACTTTAACCGTTCGGGAAATTTCTTAAAGTCGTCCATCAAAAAATCCGAACCGCCCGTTCCGGCGTGTAAACCCATCGGCGAATCGAGTGAGGCGATTAGCAGGGAAACGGAGCTGGGGTCGTTCTTTACCACAGCCGGTAGCAAAACGGTAGGCGCCACGGTTAGCACCAATCGGTGCAGCCTGGCTCGTCGGCGGTTGGGGGATTCGTGCGCGTATACGTCATGTGCTTTTTGAAACCCCTCGTGTGGGGTTTTTTTTTTTCCCGTTTCGCCAAAAACCACGCGCAGCAACTCCGGATCCGCGACGAGCGCGTTTTCAACAAGCGCCACGAGTTTCGCCGCGGATGTACACCCTTCGGGGGTGTCCAAACGAGCAGCAGCACACGCCCCGAGGTGTGAGCCTCTGACCAAGGAATCCAACGTGCACGGCGGGAAGGGTACTTTATCGTCGCGAAACTCGTGGGTCCCGTCGAAACCAGAACGCGAAACCGCGTTCGCCGCCAAAAGAAACGCCTCCACGCGGTCCAGCTGCCGCGCCGACGCGAGCGGCTCCAGGTCCCGGAGCATGGCCCGAGTTTCCTCTCTTGTTAGGTAGCCTTTTTGTTTCGCGTCGTGCGCGTAGAACACCGGCTGCAGCACGTCAAGGTTGCCCTTCGCAATTGACCACACCGCGCTGCACAAGTCGTCCTGTAGGTTGTACCGGCCCAAACCGGCGAAGGTTGGTTGGTTGTTCCGTTCGTCCGCCTCGTCGTACTCCTCGGCGGGCTCTTTTACCTCTTCGTTTCCCTGAGGCACGAGCACGGAGACGCCCCACGCGGAAACGCCACGCGTTAAGGGCGGTGAGCATTCTTTTTCGGAAGGTACTTCCGTTTGTTTCGTTGGGTTTTGTGGTGCGGAGCCACCCGGGGTACCGTTTGCCAGTTTCTTCTTCTTCGTGGGTTTCGGGTCCTTCGACTTCGTGTTTTCGCGACCCGCCCAAAACGCCGGCGCGTACGCCAACGGGTGGTACCAAAACGGCGGCGGAAGGAAGGCTTCCCAAGGCACGCCCGCTGTGCGCGGCTGTTGCTTCTTTTCAGGTTCAGGCTGGTCAGGCGTTGACGTTTCCGATATATCGTCCGATGACTCGTCCGATGACTCCTCGTCGGATTCATCATCTGCCGAAACGGAAGGCTCCCCTTTCGCCGTTCCCGAGGTCGGTTCCGATGTTTCCGAGGACGCGGTGTCGCGTGTCACCTCTTTTGACTCAACATCGTCACCGCCCTCACCCTCGTCGTGCCCGCCGCCACACACATCAGGCTCGCCGGAAAGCCACGCGAAGTCCCCGCGACGGGTCGCGAGCTCCACGGAGTTCGGCACGAACCCATCGTCGTGCCGAACGGCGTGTCCCTCGGCGAGTCCGCAGGGCGCGACCGTGAAAAAACGGTCACAACGGTCCGTCGGGGGCGCGCCGAGCACGCGCGCGTTTAGGTAAGCATCGGGGTCGCCGTACCACGACGAGCTAGGGCGTCGTGTAGAGACCGGCATCGCACGAAAGAACGCCGCGCGCCGTCGGGGGAAGGGCGACGGCGGCGCGTGACGGGCGGATGCGTCTCCGCGCCGGAAATCTGTCGGAGCAACGGGACGGAACCGAGGGTTTCAGTTTTGCGCCCCGCGAAATCGGCAAACCCCTTTTTCGGGTGTCGGCGGTGCCCATTCCTCGCAGCAGCAACAGAGCCCACCTCCCCGCGCATTGTCCTCCGCGCGTGGCGTCTGCGTTCCCTCGATGCAGCCCGGCGAGGTAAAAGGCGGGCCTCGGCGCCCCGGGCGCCTCAGAGGCATCGTGGATGCCATGGCCTCGCCTGCGTCGGGCGACCCATCCCCATCCAGCGGCGTCGTCGCATCCGACGGCGCCGTCGTCGCGGATGCCGCCCTCGTTCCGACCGCGCGCCGAACCCGGTTCGCCCCCAAGGTCCCGTCCGAGCGACGCACTCGGGCAGCAAGGGGCACGGGCACAGGCGAGGATACCGCTGAACCGAAGCTCAGTACGCACGTGGAGCACCTGGTGAAGCAGGCGCACTTGGATGGCAAAACGACACGGCCGCGGGAGGCGGTGAGAGGATTGGAGCAAAGGCCGCGACGCGGCGAGGGTGACCTCTCGAAACCCGGTGACACTAGCGCTGGCGGGGGCGGGCCTGGCGGGACGTCCACGAGTGCGATGGACGGTTTGGGGACTTTTCTCGGCAACCCGGGGGGGGCGCCGTCTTCACAAACGCACACCCCCGCGTCGTTTTCCGCGGGGAAGGGTGGAAAGATGAAGGAGGAGAGGCACGAAAAAGAACCCAAAAGCGCGTCGGCGGCGTCGGGTTCGCGGGTCGAAAAGCACGAACAAACCCATTCCCATTTCCAGGAAACGATGCCTGCGTCACCCATGGATGCAGGGGGGGACGGGGACGTTGACGTGGACAAGGACTGGACGGATAAAACGCAGTACTACCCAACCGTGTTGCGGGCGTGTCCCGAGCCGAGCGCGGGGACGAGAGCGAATAATGTCGACCGCGAAGACGAAGACGAAATCGACTCCGTCGCAGCGCGCCTGCGGCGCACCGAAACCAACGACGAGTACCTGGTGGTGCAGCTCCCGAGCCTGCTTTCGCTGGCCAGGACGCAACTCATGGGTGGTGACGAAGACGATTTGCAAGTAGTCGGAACGAAGGGCGGGAACGGGCAATCAGACCGTATGGGCAATCAGTCTGACAAAATGGACGCCGACGGGTTTGGCACGAACGCCGCGGCGTGGTCGGAGCTGGACGAGGGAAAGCTGGGCGACCTTGAGGTAAGGAAGGACGGCTCAGTGCGGTTGTGCATAGGAGGCGCGTCCTTCGACGTGGTGCAAGGCACACACTTCGCGCACGTAGAGCAACTCGCGTGCGTTGATTCAAAACCGGGAAACGCAGGAGACGCGAAGTGCGCGTTTCTTGGGAAAATACCGGGAAGGCTAGTGGTCATTCCGGACGTCGCGTCGTTGTTAAAGGGGAACAAGGGACGGTGAGTGTGATGTGTTAGACGACGTCGAGTCGTTATCGCCCGCCTTGTTATTGGTAGTGACCGCCTCGATCAGCGCCCGCTTCGATCAGCGCTCGTACTATCGCCTCGTGGCCGTTTTGAGCTGCAAAGGACTGCGGTGTTTTGCCGTCATCCGTCGCTTTGTTGACATCCGCGCCCAACTCGATCAACGCCCGCACCGTCGCTTCGTGACCCTCTTCAGCAGCGATGCACACCGGCGTCTGGCCGTCGTTCATCGCCTTGTTGACGTCCGCGCCCGCCTTGATAAACACACGCACAACCGTCTAATGGCCCTGTTGAGCGCTGATGTACAGCGGCGTCGCGCCTTCATCCATCGCTTTGTTGACGTCCGCGCGCGCCTCAATCAGCGCCCGCACCACAGTCTCGTGGCCCTTTGAGCGGCCATGAACAGCGGCGTCCCGCCGTTATCCGTTGCCTTGTTGATGTCCGCGCCCGCCTCGATCAGCGCCCGCACCACCGTCTCGTGGCCGTTTTGAGCGGCGAAAAGTATCGCTTTCTCGTCCCACGGGCAGCCGTTCGCGCGCGCCCACTGCAGCACCTCGAGGTGTCCGCCCTCCGCCGCCTCCCAGCACGTCCACTCGTCCCACGGGAAGCCGTTCGCGTGCGCCCACTGCAGCACCTCGAGATGTCCGCCCTCCGCCGCCAACGCGCAGGTTACCTCGTCCCACGGGCAGCCGTTCGCACGCGCCCACTGCAGCACCTTGAGGTTCCCGCCCTCTGCCGCCCCCGTGCACGTGTTCCTGTCCCACGGGCATCCGTTTTCGCGCACCCACTGTAGCACCTCGAGATGCCCGCCGTAAGCCGCGTGCGCGCACGTGTCTGCGTTCCACGGGCAGCCGTTCTCGCGCATCACCTTCAACTCTTCGAGCTGTCCGCTCCTCGCCGCTGCCTCACAAAGGTATTCTTGACGCGACAAGAGACCTCGCCGTTGCAGGCGCTGCAACGCGCTTAAACATCCGAGTTCCAAAGCACGTTTCGTCAAGCTCCTCAAACCGAAGCCCCGTCGCCGCCACCGCGTCGCGCATCCCACGGCTCACCGCTGGGAGCCGTGCGAGGTCTGCGGGATCGTCGAAATACTCAGATCTAAGAATGTGAGTGGCGACGAGGTGGTCGGGGAGGCGGGGGATGGCCTCGCCCGCGTTCGCATCGCGGCGGCGCTCGCGCTTTTCCTTTCGCGCGCGAGCTTTTTTACCGGACATTGCGTTGGAAAGAGTGGATGGGTTCGTTTGCGCGTCGTGTGCGCGTCGTTGTGGCTCGAGGTCGAGCGTTACACCTTCCGAGGCTTTTTGAGGACGTGACCTGTCGTGATTTGCTGAATAGACTCTTTAGATAGCGCCTGTAGTATTTCGCGTATCGAAACCGTGGATTAACACGAGCTAGTACTCGGAAAAGGACTCATTCCCCCTAGTAACAGCTACTACGTACTCCGCCCACTCTTTCTGTCCACGCTTTCGCCAGGATATTATTTGATGATGCCACCCCTACGCGCCGACCGTTTCCTTCGCGTACACGCTGGCCCTCGCGGCGTCGCAAAAGTGCCCGACGCTCTCTTCGGGGGTGCCTTGCACCACGCCGTGCCCGACGTTCAGGATGAGGTTTTTTTTTCCCGCATCTTTCACGTTGTTCTCCACTTCCTTGTAGATCCGCTGCTTGTCCGCGAAGAGGTACATGGGGTCCATGTTCCCTTGCAAAACGCGGTCCGGACCGAGCACCGCGCGCGCTTCGACCATGGAAGTGTTCCAATCAAGCCCGATCACGTCGGCGCTCGACTGCGCAAGCGCCTCAAGCTTCCCCACGCCCCCGTTGGCGTGGAAAATGAGCGGCGTGGAGGGGTACTTCGCCTTGACAATGGCAATCACCCTTTCGTTGTACGGGTGCGAGAACTCCAGGAACTGGGAAGGGGAGAGGTGGTGCGCCCACGAGTCGAAGATCTGCACCACCTGCGCGCCGCAGTCGATTTGGTGGCACACGTACACCCCAAGCGCTTCGGTGAGGTGGTTGAGGTACGCGTGCAGGGTTTCCGGGTCCTGGGTCATGATTTGTTTTGTTTGAATCAAATGCCGGTCACTTTTGCCTTCCATGCTGTACGCACAGAGGGTCCACGGGGACCCCACGAACCCAAGCACGGTGCTCTGGCCGTCGATCTCTTTGCGCAGGGTTGACAGGATTTCCCGGACGAAGGGTAAGGAAGCGTCCGGGTCATCCAAGGGTTTCAGCGCCTTGACATCCGCCATCGTCCGTACCGGGGTTCCAATCACGGGCCCTTTGCCTTTCACGACGTCGAACTCCACGCCCATCGCGGGGAGGGGGGTCAGGATGTCGCTGAACATAATCACCCCGTCTGGTTTGAACGCGCGCCACGGCTGCAAACTGAGCTCGATCGCGATTTCGGGAGTCTCGCTCCGGTGCCGAAACGGGTACTTGTTGCTGTACTCCCGGAACTCGGCCATGTACCGGCCCGCCTGGCGCATTAGCCACACAGGAGGCCGCTCCACTTGCTCGCCCCTAGCGGCTCGTAGCAAAATCGGGTCCGGAGACGCCGCAGCGGCGCGGACAACACCACCGCGCGCACCACCGCGCGTCGTAACCAATCCGATCCTTCTCGATTTGTTTTCCGAACCGAACGCTTTGGCCGCGGAGGCGAACACCGACGCGCCCTGCGCGAGGTGCGCGGCCATGGTGTACGTGGGGGGTCCCTCGGAAGCGAAGCCTGCCTGCGGTGAGTCGCGCGAGGTGGGCCTCGACGCGGTGCGGAATGAATGACCCGGTCTGAGAAGGAAATCGGATAATCTCCCGACAAAAGATTTTTAGATCTGCTGAGGTGGAATTGGGTGAATAACGGGGTTTGAAATGCGTCGCATTTTTTATTTTCAGTTCCTGACTGCAACGCAATGAAACTCTGAAACTCTGCAACGAAACTTCCACACTTTTGGATGATTCGTCCGCCGGCTCCTCACAGGTCGGCTCGCTGCCGCGTGTTACGACCCCGGGCGGCGCTTTCCGCGATGTCCGCCCCCAGCGCCCCCGCGCCCGAGGTCCCCGTGCAGGTGGGCATGGCGCCTTTCGTGGCGACGGTTTCCGAGCCCACGGCTTTGTCGGATGGCACGATTGGCGTGCTCATAAACTGCGGGCTGCACGCGTCCCGGGTGGTTGGTAAAGGCGGGAGCAAGATCGCGGAGCTCATCACGATCACTGGGGCGGCGATGCGGGTCACGCGGAACAGCGGGCTGTGCGAAATCGTGGGAACAAGGGACCAGGTGGAGTACGCCAAGACCTTGGTGCTCGAGATCGTGGAGGATGGGGACACGCGGGATCTGCGCGCCTCGGTTTCGCAGGCGCTGCACATCCGCGACGGCGCGCGCGGCGGTTTGGTAGTCGCGGAGCCCGTGGTGGGCCGGGTAGGGGTGGACGTCAAGTGGCACGACACGGACGAACCGCCGTCCACGGAAGCACCATTCAAGCCACCCACGGTCACGAACGCCTTCGTCGTGCCGTTGTCGCTGCGGTGATTGACCTTTCCTGAAAAAAAAGAGTAAAGCTTTTAAGTACGCGGCGCACTTCGTCTCGTTAATCGGGCGTGTCTACTTAAGTCTACTCTAGCTACGTATAACTATCCGTTCGCCTCTCGGTTCGCGGACGCCACGATGACCGCCACCACTGCTAGTAAAATAAGTGTCCCACCCACCCCGGTCGCGACGCCCGGGGCGTCCGCGACGCCGACAAAAAACCCAATCAACGCCCCCAGTAAAGGTTCCGCCGTCAGCGACGTGCTCACCACCAACGGCGACACGTGCTTCAACACGTTGATGTACCCGGTGTGCCCGAGAAGGCCCGGCACTAGGGCGAGGTAGGTTATTACCCAGAAATATTCCAAGTGGAAAAACCAACCCAACAGGGTGTAAGAAGAGTGGCTGGCGGAATCACGTTTCAACGAACCAGGCTGTCCCTCCAACTCAATTGCCCCCCGCTCCAAAACTGCCGACGCCGCCGCTAAAAAAACCGCGCTGACCAAGGTCACCGGAAAGGCGTACGCGAACAAAGGCATCCACTGTCGCAACTGTCTGCCCATAACCATATATCCGATTATCGCCACGCACGCGCCGAGGCTGATGATGTCGCCTTGCCACGTCGCGGCGTGTTCCATTTTTTGTGTACCGCGGTGTCCGGTACCGGCGTCCGAGGCTACCGCCGCGACGCCGGCGACGCCGAGCGCGGCGCCGACGAGCTCGCCCGTTGAAACGGCGAACCCCAGGAAGTACCCCCCGAACGCCAGCACCAAGGGCGTGCACGTCACCAGCAACAAGCTGTGCGCCAAGGTCGTGCTTTGCAGGCTCACCACCCACAGACCGAAGTGCGTGCCTAAACACGAGCCGGAGAATACAAGTTTTTGCAACGTCGTTTTACTGCAGGTTTTGGTTTTCAACTCACTGTCCAAGTTTCCCCACTCCCTGCAAGCCGGGACGCAAAGCACCAAACTCGTGGCTTGCATGCGCCAGCTCGCGAGCCTCAGGGGGGGTATACTTGGGAGCTGGTTGAACGCGATCCCCGCGGTGGAAATCGCGAGAACCGCGGCGACGATCTGGGCCCACGCCCAGAGTGGGGCGCCGAAGACGGGGCGCTGCAGGAACGCGTTTGATTTAACATCGTCGATTGTGGTTGTCGCGGTACCATCGCCCGTCGTGGTTGCTGTTTCCACTTTTTCGTCACAGCACAGGAGCGCGGAGCCATCCTCGATGTCCAGGGACTCCACCTGGCCAGCCTCGTCGTGGGTCATGCCGCAGAACGCATCGTTACAAGCGCCGCCGCGTGCCGGAGTGATGGAAACATTTTGCTCGCCACGCGCTTTCAACTTGTTCATCGTCGTTCTCCTCCTCTTTTTCAAAGTTGTTTTGGTTTCCACCCGTCCCAGACCGGGTGTCATTCGCACCGGCACGATGGAGGAGTCGGGGGCGTCGTTCGACGAGGCGCACCTGCAGAGCCTGGCGAGCTCGTTGGGGAAGAAGCACAGGGTTGACGGGCGCGAGGTTTACGTCAAGGACCCGCAGTGCCACGGTGCGTCGCGACCGGTTGATTTTTGAACGAAACGCGCACAGCTTTGAGATCCGGCAGTATTCTCCAGCATCGAACGACGCGCACGCATAGCATCTTCTACTCACTGTCTCCGTACTCACCACTCCCCCCAACCCCTGCCACCCGTTCCCCATAATAAAAACCGCAGAGACACTTCAGGACCTGCTTCGTTTCCTACGACGCGACCAATCCAAAGACCGGCCCGTCGCCCTGGCGCTTCACGCGTGGAACGTGTTGGAGAAGGATGTGCTTCCGTTGATCTTGACGTACCACACCCCGGAGCACACACAAGTTTCCCTGGATGCGGTGAAACTGCTTGTGTTCCTTACCCTACCCCCCGATGACGACGCGTCCAACAAAATAACCCAGAAACGAGTCACAAGGCAGGCGCTGCAGACGATGTTTCGGTTTCGCGCCGCCAACGGCGACGCGTTCGCGGTGCTGTTTTCGCGCCTCGCGGGGCCCCTGGAGCGGTTCGAAAACAGCGTGTTGCGTTTGAAAGACGACGACGGCCGGCTTGTTCAGCTGTTCGTGACCTTCGTGCGGAACCTGTTGCTCGCTGCGGAAGCGCCGAGGGAAACAAGAGGCGAAGCCACGGTGCTTGCGGCGGCGCAACGTTTGCGCGCAAACTTGGTGAAAATGTTGCACGACTTGCGCGTCCTCGACGCCCTGGCGCAGATGGCCAAAGATTCGCGAAAGAAACCGTTCTCCGAGGACTCAGCTTTGCTGATAGAGACTTTCCACCTGCTCTTCGCGAGCCAGTCGCCGTCGCAGCTGACGCGGGTTTTACGGAAGGAAACGATTGGAGATGACGTGAAAGGCGAGGGCGGCGAGGAGTTATACGGCGCTCCCGAAGAAAAGGTTCCTGAAAAGGGCGGTTTTGAAAAAGATACCGGCTTCGACGACCCGGTTGATAAACACGACGAAACCGACGACGTCGCGCCGGTCGTCAAACCGCGGTCCTTCATCGACACCTGTCGCGCGAAAAGCACGCAGATGCGGCACGGGCGCTTCGGAGGCGCCACCGCGAAGATCATCGCGAAGGCGGCGGTGGGGACCGGGAAACGGAAATCGCTGATCGGCTCCGATTTGCGTTTCGCGCCCGGCGGGTACTTTGGCGAAAAGGTCACCGGCGGGGGCGGGAAGCGAGGCAAGGCGAACAGCGGCAAGAACGGCGCGGTGCTCACGGCGGACACGGTGGGGGCGTTCACGGCGGATATCGAGGGTTTGACCGACGCGTCGGGTGGCAATTTGCTATTCCAACACCCGGTTGGCGAGCGCGACGTCGCGGCTCGTTTCGCTTTGGCGAAATTCGCAAACCAGCTCGCGGACGGCGGGTTCAACGAGATCCTCCTCGCGGCTTGGAACCAGCTGCGGCATTTGGAACACATCTCCGGTGTCGTTTCTTCGTCCGAGGAGCACAGCAGTAGGGTGCACAGTTTCCTGGGCATCGCGCACTTCTTCGTGGTGTTCGCGCGTTTACGCCTGGCGACGAGGGATGGCTCGGTCGCGGACGAGCACAAAACGCGTAGCGACGTCGCGTCCGTGTCGAACCTTTTCGACAAACACGTGTTCCACTGGATGCGCATGAGCTGGGACGGTTTCGTGGAGGCGGGGGATAAGAAAGGCTTGGTGCTTGTTTCGGGGGTGATGAACGAGATGCTTTTGTTTCTCGACGCGATTTTCGCCAAGGGATCGGCGAGTGACAAGTTCGCGTGCGAAGCGCTCGTCGCGGAAACGTGCGCCGAGCGATCCGGGGACGACGACTTGTTGCGTTTCTTCGCGTCGCGGGTCAAGAAGTACGAAACTACGGACGCGCCTCTGGTGTACCTCGCCAACATAACCGAGGCGCTTCACTTGTCGCACACGCTCGCAAGGAAAGCCAACCCGGATGTCGTCACCAGGGCCAAGACATACTTCGACCCGAAAACGGTGGAGAACCACGTGCGGCTTGCGGCGCACTGGAGCCTCAACCCGCCTTCGCTGAACAGCAACCTGGCGCGGTACTTCGCGGAGACGCTGGAGGCGGAGATGGCCTTGAATCTTCACGGTTTCGGAACCCTACAGACCCTGCACGCCGTGGCGACCGAGACGCACGGTGAAACACGGGCGGATTTGAAACTGTTGCGGCGGGTCAGCGCCGGCGTGGTGACCGACTTCATGCGCGGGTTGTACCAAGTCGAACCCGAAGACGGAACCTCGGCGAAGGTGCCGCGACAGAAATACCTGGACCTGGTGTTTTAGTAATGGCGGTGAGTAATACTACCTTGTTCGAGTAATGCGGATATACACAAAAAAACTCCTACCTCGTTTCCGCGCTCGCCGCTTCAATCGCCGCGGCTACGCTTTTCGTCAACGCGGCGCATGACACTTCCGACGGTAACTCGTCCGGCCCGCCCGCGGCTGGGTTCTTGGCGGTCACGTCCACAAAACTCAGCTGCAGCTTCCGCATCACATCTTGTAAATTCCCAACCCCAGGTTCGGTGGTTAAAAGAAACAACAACCCCGTCGGGGTGGAGTGGACGTGTGTTTTGTAGTTGTTCGTTCGGAAGGAGTAGTACCCTCCCAAAGTCGCGGCCCCGGTTCCGTCTCCGCTTTGATCCAAAAACGGCGTCATCTTCCCGATGAACTGCTTCAACGAAAACAACGACCCAAACAGCATCTTACGCGTGTCGTCGTCCAGCGAGGTATGCGCCGTGCCTGGCCACGCGTGGTTGAACAGGCATACGCCCTGTGGAGACGAATGGGAAAAGATTGGCGAGACGAAGAAAAGGTCAGGCATCGCGTTCGCGCGGTGTTTAGTCGGTCGTGCTGCCGCATGTCGCGCATCAAACCCGCACAAAACGCACCGTTTTGTTGAATACGCGGAACGTGTACGCCTTCATCAGTGCCGATCGTCCTCCTACGCGCAGCGACCGATGACGAGCTCGGACGGCGAACGGTGGTGTTTACGAAATTGAGAGATGCGAAAATAGGAGTTCTGTTTTAGAAAAGAAAGAAGCGCACAGTCGACGGATCCGTTGATTGATCAAGTTACATCGCGAGTCCGGTAGTAGTGTCACCACCATCCTCTCGTTCCCTCCTCACCACAAATCACTCCTCACGCCCCAGCCACGCCATCGTTCGTACCCTCTCCCCCTTGCAGGCCGGTTTTCCCTCCCTCCTTCTGTCCTTTTTTGTTTTGCAAAGTTTCGACTTCGCTTTTCTTTTCCCGAATCCGAAACCCGAAAATCCGCGGCACGTACTCCGTGGAGCACGCGGGCGGCTTCAAGTACCCGTAGGTCATGAGAAACAGGTGCGGGAACGTGGTGCCGTAATACGCGCCGTCGATGTTGCCCTGTTTTTGTGGAAGAAAAGGGGAAGAAAAGGGTAAGAAAAGGGAAAGAAAAGGGTCAGTCGGCGAGTGCGGGTATACTCGTGATGAATGTAGGTCTGCAGCGCCTCAAGGTATTCACTCATGGTGCGAGTGCAGTCGGAGAGGGGCGGTAAACAGTGTCCTGGATTTGTGAAAGCCTTACACACGTACCTGGTACTTCGACCTTGGGAAGTATATGTCGCAACACTTGGGGCAGAAGATCTTCACGGTGGCGGTTCGGAACACGTCCGAGGTACCTACCGGTAAACACGGGTGGTTGTTGCAAAACACTTTCGGGCACCGCCTGAGATCGTAAAAATAAACGTCAGTCTCGTATGGGCAATCAGGGAGGCGGAATGTGGTGGGTGGGAAATACTTACCCGAAGTGGCACTGTTTGTATTTTTCCAGCATGGCGACCATCCCTCGTGAGGTCAAAATGTACCGCGCGTGAATCAACCCGTAAAGCATCTCAGCCGCGCTCTCCACGAGCTCGTGTTGCTGTTCCGTGAGCATGTCGTCGTTTGGGCTTTCCACGTCCAGAATTAAATCAAGCGCGTAGTCGTAGTAGGGGACCATGCTGGACAACCCGCTAAGGTTGAAATCGTCCTGCACGTACTCCTCGTCGACTTCGCAGAAAAACTCGTTGCCCTTCAGGGAACAGAACCAGGAGATCCAACTCTGTTCGTCCTCATCCGCGCTGCTGTTACCACTCGCACTGTCCTCAGAAGAATCACTGTCTCCCTCGGCTAAAAACTTCTTCCCGCCTGAAACCGGGAACCCGCCCGCCGGGTCCGCGCCGTCTCTCGGGGTGGAAAACCTCACGGCGCCGGCCTTTTCCATCCCGCCTTTTGGCAACTCCACCGGCCCCCGATACACTCGCCTGTGTTACCACTGCACAGTTACCCAGCCGCAGTTCCCGGGTTCCACTCGCGCCAGAGCGCCGCGAGTCGATTCGCGAACCTAACGGCCTGGTGGGAGACCTGCTCCGCTGGAATGGAGACAGTGATCGCGCGCCCGCGGGAAGAAGCCGATTGTGATCCTTTGCTCTTTTTCGCTGTCGGCAACACGGCAAGTGTGCGCAGGAAATCCGACCGGGATTTGCTGTGAAATTCGACCGAGATTTGGCATTTGAAACGCAAAATCCATTTTTGATCGCCATTTTTGACCGGCAACGGGCTTGCGAGCAATCTCGCCATCGCGTGCTTTTTTGGGCGCTTTTTGGCAAATCGCAAATAACCAGATCTCTGCCCAGCGGCACCACAACAGACCGCGCTTCGTCCGTGGGTGGTTTCAATTCGTGTCCACCCCATCCCAGACGAACACCGGCGCACCTGATACCATGACGAACACCGACACGCCTGACAACGTCCCCGCCGATGCGAACGAGTCGTGTCCCGGAACGGACGCGGACGAGGCGGGTACTCGTCCGGGGTGTGCCGGGTGTCCCAACCAAAACGCCTGCGCCACCGCGCCTAAAGGCGTTGATCCTGACGTCGTCGCGGTGGCGGAACGACTGAAAGACGTGAAGCACAAGATTCTCGTTTTGTCGGGGAAAGGCGGGGTCGGGAAAAGCACGTTCGCGTCGCAGCTGGCGTACGGCTTGGCCTCGGATCCCGAAAAAGACGTGGGCCTGTTGGACATCGACATCTGCGGCCCGAGCGCGCCCATCATGTTCGCCGCGGAAGGACAGGACGTGCACAAAAGCGCCTCGGGGTGGCAGCCTGTGTACGTCGCGGAAAACCTTGCCGTGATGAGCATCGGCTTTCTACTTCCCAACCCGGACGACGCCGTGATCTGGCGCGGGCCGCGGAAAAACGGGCTGATCAAACAGTTCCTGAAAGACACGGAGTGGGGCGAGTTGGACTTTCTGGTTGTTGACGCGCCCCCCGGGACGAGCGATGAGCACCTCTCAATCGTGCAGTACCTGAAACAAGCCGGAATCAGCGGTGCGTTGATTGTCACCACCCCCCAGGAAATAGCCATGGCGGACGTGCGAAAGGAACTGAGCTTTTGCAAAAAAGTGGGCGTCCCCGTGCTGGGGGTGGTGGAAAACATGAGCGGCTTGAAGGTTGGGCTGGAGAAAGTGGGGTTTTTGACAGGTAGTGCGGATGCTGATGGAGACACAGACAACAAGGACTCCCTGACAAACTCCAAAGCTCTGTCTGATAAGATCAAAGCGGTCATCGAGGCGCACTGCGTGAGTCTAGGTCATGATCCTAGAAGCGCGTGCGTCGAGGTGGACGTTTTCTCTGCCACCCGGGGCGGCGCCGAGAAGATGTGCGCCGACCACGGGGTTCCGTTTCTTGGCAAAGTCCCGCTTGATCCGTCAATCGCGCTCGCGGGGGAGAAAGGACAATCCCTGTTTGATGCGTCAACAAACCAGTCACCGTCGTTCCAGGCGGTCAAGAGAGTAGTGGACGGGGTGAGGAAAGCGTTGGAGGCATGATTTGGATTGTTTGAGAAGAAAAAAGAGTTTCGATTTAGGTTTGCTTTCGATACGACGTATCGATTTTTATTTTACAAAACAAGGTATACAATGATCTCTCTTTTACTAATTATGCATAGCACAGTAGCGCAGCTCTACCGGGTACTCAAACAAACGACATGACCCGGAAAACACGGTCCACTCCTCTCTTACTGCGAAATTTCCTTCGCTTCCTTCGCCTTGGCCATCTTCGCCTTCAGATCGAGCACGGCGGCTTTGATGGCGTCCTCCGCGAGCATGCTGCAGTGCAGTTTCACGGGGGGCAGGTTCAAGTGTTTCGCGATTTCGTTATTTTTAATCGTCACCGCCTGGTCCACGTGTTGTCCTTTGACCCACTCCGTGACCACGGATGAGCTCGCAATCGCGCTGCCGCACCCGAAGGTTTTGAAACACGAGTCGATGATGTTCCCGTCGTCGTCCACGCGGATTTGCAGTTTCATCACGTCTCCACACGCGGGGGCGCCTACTAAACCCGTTCCAACGTTCGCGTCCGTTTTGTCGAACGAACCCACGTTCCGCGGTTTCTCGAAGTGATCAACCACCTGTTATGTTTGGGGAGGTTGTTTCGGGAGGCAGGGGTCAGTGGATGGTGTGTGGGGCGAGTGGGGAGGGACACTCGGAGTGAACCCTAAATTCAGTCAGTCGTCGTTGTCGTCGTTCCTCGAAGAAAAACAACATCAACGATTCCCCCACGTACGTTCTTGTGGTAGCTCCGCGTGGAGGACACGGAGGTGGCGGCGGCGTTGCCGCGAATCGCGGAAACGCGCGCCACTCGCGCCAAGGAAAGCATCATGTGACGTGCGTTTGGTGGTGCACTCGTGCGACGAGCGAAGGCGCGTCGGGGTCTGCGATGACGTGTAGAAAATGGCTCGCGAGAAGGAAAATTCTCGATTTTGATTGTTGTTGACGAGTCGCTCGACCAGATCTGGCTGGGCGCGAGATCACATCAGGGCGCAGGGTCGTGTCGACGCCCCGCAGGCATCATCCACCATGGCGCGTCGTTATGATTCGCACACCACCACGTTTTCCCCCGAGGGCCGTTTGTACCAGGTGCGTTTCCTTAAACCCAGACGACGAGGGTCACGACGATCTAGACGGCCGCGGTCGGGTCCGATTTCAAATGAACCCCGACCCGATCGACCGACGTGCTTTTTCCGTCATCCCTTCACATCGACATCGACCCGAAACAGTCTTGACTCTTTCCGTCGTGACTCAAGAAGACCAACCACCAACCTGACCAAACCCCACCCCCAACGTGCAGGTCGAGTACGCCATGGAGGCCATCAGCCACGCGGGCGCGGCGGTGGGCGTGCGCACGGACCACGGCGTTGTTTTGGCTGCGGAGAAGAAGATCTTGAGTAAGCTCCTGGAGACTGGCACGTCTTCCGAAAAGATGCACAAGCTGGACGACCACTTGGGCGTCGCAGTGGCGGGCATCAACAGCGATGCGAACATACTAATCAACAGCGCCAGGCTCACGGCTCAACGGTACTTGATGACGTACCAAGAACCAGTACCGATGGAGCAGTTAGTCCAAACTTTGTGCGACCAGAAACAAGGGTACACGCAATACGGCGGACTAAGACCGTTTGGGGTTTCGTTTTTGTTCGGCGGGTGGGACAAAAACTGCGGGTTCCAGTTGTACCAAAGCGACCCTTCTGGGAACTACGCGGGGTGGATGGCCACCGCGATTGGCGCGAACGCCACGGCGGCGCAGGCGATTTTGAAAACGGAATACAAGGAAGGCATGACGCTTCTGGAAGCGAAGCAGCTCGCCACCAAAGTTTTAAAGCAAACCATGGACAGCACCAAGCTAGAAGCAGAGAAGGTGGAGATGAGCGAAGTCGGGTGGGTCAACGCGGAAACGAAGGAAAACGTGGAGTACCGCGTGCTACAAACCAAAGAGCTCACCGCGCTGTGCGACGAGGCGAACGCGGAGGCGGAGGCGAAGGCGGCGGCGGGGAAGAAATAATTTTGGGGATGTTGTTTGCAAAAATTACGAGACAGGTGTACCTGTGAAAAGAGTGCGTAGCGATGAGAAACACACAGTACCCTACGGACACACCTACCGGCAACGCGTAGTACGAGAAAAGGAACGAACGTTCCCAAAGGCGTCGGCGGCGTGCACGCGAACGCCCAATGGCGACGCCTTTTGAAGGTCTGTTCCTTTTCTTGTAGTAACTGTTGCCGGTAGGTGGGTACATACGTTCGGTGGTGTTTTTAGAGTGCGTTGTGATCAGAATGCGTCTTCCATTACACGCGCCCTCTTTACTTTTTTCTTACGCGTTTGCGATGATCTGGTGAATCAAGTCGCTCACTGACGCGTCTGTTGATCGCACCGAAAGTTTCATCGCCACGTTTCCTGTCGCGTCGATTCCCAGGTTCATCTTCACGAGCGCTTGGACGTCGCCGACGTATGTGCCCGCGAGAAGGGTTAAGTGCGACCGCGCGTTGGGCGGCACGACTTCGGATGACTCGCAAGGCGCCATACCGAGAATCTGCGTCACCGCGTCAACGGCTTCCTCAAGGCTCTCCCGCTGGCCTAAGCCGTAGTCGTCGACGCGCTCGTTTTGCTCCGCGATTTCGTCCCACTGTTTCCGGAAATTCACGCTCCCACCTGGTTTGACGAAATCCAAAACGTGCAAGTCCAAATCCTCCAAGACGTACTCGTCGTTGTAGCCGTCCTCTTCCGGCTCGCCGGATGACGGGTCCACTTCTTTGGACGTGAACTTTAAGATACACGCGAACTTCGCGGCCACGAAGGTTCCGGGTGTGAACTGGAACGACACGAACGTGCTGCCTTCCTTGTTCAGGGGCATGCGCGCCAGCGTGACGGTTTCGGTTTCCTCGAAAATCTCCTCGCCCTCGATCAAATCCATCGCCACGGAAACATCCTCCAGGACCTGTTCCTCGATCGTGTTCGTGCACTTGAACTGGAAAACCACGTGTTCCGCGAAAATGTGCTTCACGCAAACCACGGCGTACTCCGTTTCCGCCTCGGTCAGCGCCACCGCGGCGACGGACTTAAACACCGACCCGAACCGCGCAAACTGGGGCATCGCGCTCACCTCCGCCTTCGCGAGCTCCAGCTGCGCGTCCACGGTGACCACCGGCGCGGCTGTCTCTGCTTGCTTTTTCTTCGGCCCGGTTCCTCGCTTGGGCGTCGGGGGCGCCTCGGGGGTGTGGTCCACGGCACTGACGTCGAACGCGCTTGACGCCGGGCCGGCGACGTACTCCCTAAGCGAACGCTCCAGCGCGCCAAGCGGGGTGTCGAACCCGGCGTGGTCCGTTTGAGTCAAAGCGCCTTGCTCCTCGCCGCCCTGTTCCACCCTGAGCGATTGCTCTTGCAGCGCTGCAACGAAAAAAACGGCGCGGTCCCTCACCTCGTCGTCGTTGTCGTACAAACACCTTCGCAACAAAACCAGAATCGAGGACCGCAGGGATGGTACGTTGCCGAACTTAGCGAGCGCGCACACGGCGCTCGCGCGCACCGTCGCGTTTTCCAAAATCACCCGGTTGTAAATGAACCGGATGTACTTGGAAGGGTCCGCGGTCGAAGGGCCTTGGTCACCCAGCAGGTGAAGAATCTGGGAACTCAAATACGTGAACTCGCAATCCTCGATGAACTCGCTGAGGTGCGCCAGCCCGCTTTCTTTCGCTTCCGGGATGGCTTTGATTAAACACAAGATGGAGTCCACGATCGCGCGCTTGAACTCGAACCCGCCTTCCTCACGGAGAATCCCGGACAGGAAGTTCATCAGCGCCCGGTGCTTCGCCGGGAACTTGAGACACAGGCTCTGAATCGCCTCGACGACGACGATTTTGAACTCGTCCTGAATGTCGCTCATGAAGGTTGTGATTTGCTTCATCAAGCGGTCCACGCTGGACTCGGCGCCGGTTTTGAGCAGCGTGGTGATCGCGAGCGTAGCGACCGAGCGGTTGCTGTCCCCAATTAGCGCCTCCATGTCGATGTTGCAGTTCGTAACAGACAGGGGGTGGATCATGGCTACTTTGTTCAGCGCCCGGATCGCGGCGAACCTTAAAGTGGGCTTGCTGCTGCTCAGAAACAGCTGCAGCACCGTGATCGCCGGCTGCAGCTCCCGCGGCGTGACTTGGTTCAAATCCGTGATCACGCGCGCGGCTTCGAAAATAACCATCTCGCTTTTGTGCCTCAAGCAGGATTCCAGAAAGTCGTAGAAAGGCCGGCCCGGGCCGTCCTCCCCGCCGGATTCGCTGGTGCTTGTTTTAATAACTTGCGCGACGTACCGAATCACCAGGCACTGCGCCAACGGGCTTCGCACCGCGCTTCGCGTGAGCTGCGTCACCAGCTTGGACACCGCCAAACGGTCGTTGATTTTTATCTGGTGCAGCAACCCCAACGCGTGGAACTGCACAACAGGGTTCTTGCTTTGCACGGCTTCCTGGACCTCGTTGGACCACCGGCGCACGATGTCGGCGTTTACGTTTAGAAGATGAATGCCGCTCACGAGCGCGGCGCTGCTCACCACCGCGTTTTTATCAACCACGGCTTGCTTCAAGTACCGCTCGATCTGCCCTAGCAGCCCAGAGTCGATAATCGAGCACAGCACCCGAATCGCGTTCGCGCGGTACAAGTCGATTTTCGAGTTGATGTCCTTCATCAGCGAGGATGTCACGATGATCACCTCGTCCGAGGTCGGGCAGATCTCTTTGATTATCAAGTACACCATCCGACGCAGGTTGCTGTCTTTGCTTTGGAAAAGCTTGGTGACGCTGAAGAAAACCTCCGTGGCTTCGGTCTGATGGGTGTTGGAGGGTGGAGTGTTGAGGCGCGGAAACAGGTAAGGCACTGTGCCCAAGAGACTGTCTGTGAACGAGTTTGGATCAACGGCGCGGCGAAAAAGGCGACGAGAAAAGATGATTGAATCTCAAAAGCGAGTTCCGACGAACCACCCGGAGAGGAGACATCGTCCAGTTCGACCTCGACGTGGGGGCGTGCGATCGCGGCGCGGGTTGGGTTCGGTTTGGCACGGTAGTCTGCCCGTTGCCGATCGGGTAACCCTCACGTACCTTCGTGAACGTCTCGCCTTGGTTCAACAGGTAAAGCAGCTTGGTGATGACCTGCTGGCATCGCCGCGGGTCGAGCTGTGAGTCGTTGAAGCAACGGGCCTCCTGCAACACCGCGCCCTTTTCGATCCCCCAGAACGGCGAGAATTCCACGCCGTCGTCCGAGTCCTCGTCTCTTTTCTTGGTGCCGTCGGGGGCGACGCCGTGCGCGGAGTCTCGAGCGGCCATGCTCGATCGCGCCGCGGGGTGAACGCGCTTGCAGTCCACGTGCCGCGCTGCGGGGAGGTGTGATCCAAGCCGCGGGGGTGTGTTCGACTTCGCGAGACGACTGGGGAGACCGCGAAAAGACAAGAACCGATTTTGCAAAAAAAAAAATGTCCCCAGGGATTCCCCACCCGTTCATCAGACCTGCTCGCACGTCTCCCTCAAGCCGGCCGCCATGAGTTTCTTCCTCCGCGCGGCTTGTTTGCAGAGCCTGAAGCAAACCACGGGTATCGTGGGCCTTGAGGTCATCCCGAACGGCCGGCAGGTGCTCGGCGACTTGGTGAAACAGGTGCTGCGTTCCGTCCGGGCCTCGATTCCCGAAGATGCGGGGTACCGCAAGGTTGTGGAGCAGACGTACGAGCACCGGTTATCGATCATCGAATCTAACGAAGACCCAGGCGCGATCGAGGCCGCGATTGGAAGCGGGCAACTCGAAGAACTGGTGGCGCAAGCCAGAGATGAACTGGGTTTGATTCCGAAGATGGCGGAGTGGAAACCCTGGGTGTTTGACCACACGATCAAGATACAAGATGAAGATGCGAAGAAGGAAGAGCCAGCAGAGAAAAAGTAAACTAATTTGAGAAATGACATGTATCCATACCTTTTACAATCGCCTACACAATGACTACTTCCCGAAAAAGAAACCCGTTGTCACCGGTCTCGGTTGGTGTCGTCCCACCGGTTCGTGTCCCCCCGCTGTTCCTTCACCAAGTCCTCCATGAGATTCGCGCTTCGCGGCGAAGCGCTCGGCGCGCTTAGATTATCTACATTCGACCCAACCGCTTGCGCCTGACTTGCAATTTCAGAAGTTCCATCTCCGAGCGCGCCGTCGCTGAAGGAGTAGTGCTTGGTCATCCCGTTCCCGCTGCTCGCACTCGAGTACTTCATCGCTAGCTCGCTGAGCACGGCGACTACTTTATCGGGAAAGTGGTCGGTGAAGAAATCGGGGGTTACGAGTAACCCGCGTTGCATGAGCTGCTTAGCGGTGACCCAGCGGGCTTACGGTAAATAAAAGAAAGTGTCAGTCGTGAGTCTCGAGTATGGGTTTTGTAACAGTTGCCATACTGGTAAATGTTACTAGTAGTATACTTCCTTTTTTTGACCAGTGTAGTCACAGAGGGGCATCAAACAGTGTGCCTGGATTTGGGAAACGCAACGCGTACCTTCGTACGCCTCCGCGAGCGACGACGGTTTCTTCCGCCCGAGCGGCAGTCTTCGCAGATGCAACAGCCGGCCGGGCGGGTACAACTGCGCGGCCATCAGCGGGCGTTCGGTTACCTGCCTGTTATGGAACTCGAGGAACGCGGTGCGAAGCGCGGAGGCTTCATCCGCGCCCTGGCCGCCGGGCGGGAGCAGCACGTCGCTCTCCTCCAAGTCCTTGGCGCCCAGCGTGACCCTCGCTAATAACGAAAACTTACTAACCTTGCACCGCGTCAGCGCGTCCACCAGGTCTTGTCGCAGTTTCAAAAGACACGGACCTGATAAACGCGCGATCAAGTCGTTGTTGTGAATCGACGAAACCGTCCACTCTCCGCACGCTTTCGCGAGCTCCGCGCTCATCAAACCCCCGGGAGGTTCGATGCCCCAAACCCGGACGTCGGGAAACGAAGCGCGCAGATGCAGGGAAAGAACCGTCGCGACCCCCGCGCCTAACGAGTGCCCGCAAATCACGAGGGACCACCCTTGGTGCCCTTTGGCTTGAGCGTTGGTCAACCGCTGGTCTCCTGCTGTTTTTCTTTCCTCGGCGAAGGTCCCGGAGGGCCCAGCGGTATCACCCGCCACCGCTTCGCCGAGCAGCACTTGGTGCAAAATCCGGTGTCGCTCGAGGTCGCTTAAGATGAAGTTCGTCGCCGTTACCACACCGGCGTGGCAGTGAAGCTGTTTCCCTCGCAAGTGCGGCATCCCGATTGTGTGTCCGTCAAGCAACACTGGTTTGTACATGCTATCCGTGATGCAGTCCTGAACCGACATGGTGCCTCGCACGGAAACCACGATGGCTTTCCGTGACACGTCCCGCGCGATGAAATACGGCTGCTCGCCGACGCCGTTGGTGAAGGAGACGTAAAACAAATCCTCGCCTTTGATGCCGGCGCATGTTTTCAGGGCCTCACGGTCCAGGCTCTCTACTGGCGCGCGCGTTCCTCCTTCCGGCAACCCGGATTCGGGGTCGATCCTCATGCCCTCCTGCTGCCCCTTGGCCTCAGCGGGGCAACAGCAGCAACAGCACTCGCGTAGCCCCCTAGCGCTACACGCCAACGCCAACCCGCCCGTGGGGTTCGCCCACGTGTACAACATCCAGCCGTACGCCGCGAGCGCCCACCGCGCGTAATGCGCGGCTTCCGCCAGCATATCAGAAAGCGCCTCAGGAGACATGGGCTCACCTAACGTAACCGCGGTGTCGTCGTCGTCGGAGTTGTCGTTGGAGTCGAGCGTCGGTTCAATCGACGCGACGTCGTCGCCGCCGAGAAGAGGCTCGGTTATGGAACCCCCGTTTCCATTGCTTTTCGTCCGTGCTTTGTGTTTCCCACCGCTAGCTGCCTGTCTCAAACCCCGCTTCCCACTCCCTTCCGTCACCGGCCACCCAATAGGCTCGCCTTCTAACTGGCCCCTGTGCTGCAGCGCCAACAGCGCCAGGCCGGCGGCGATGTCGCTCGGCACCAAATCCGCGCCTTGAAACACCTCGCCGAAGCACGTCGCGATTTGGGAAAGGGTTCCTTGGTTGTCGTACTCGCGGTTGGTACTTCTTGGCATGCAAAGGCAGCAGCCTAATATCCCAAACATCCGGTTCCACCGCTCTTCGGACGGGAGGTGCGCGAAGACGGAGAAAATAAGCGCGACGCCGAGAAAGTTACAGGCGATTATGAAGTAGTTGCCCACTGAGAGAAAAAAAGAAAGTGTCAGTCTCTCGTGACGTGTATCCGGGATTGGAAAGGGTATACTGTACTCCATAGTATGAGTAAACAGGGAAGAGTAATCGGGCCGATTAGGGAGGCGGAACGTGGTGATTGGGAAAGGCCCGTCCGTACCTATCACGACCACGATCGCGGTGTGCACGTGGTTCCGGACGTAGCACGAGTTCCCCACGTGGTAATCAAGCAACGTCCCCAACGCGGTGAAACAAACGTCCGCGATGGTTATGACGAAGTGGCAGTACAACAAGGTGTTGATGTGTTTGCGCTGCGCCGGCTGCAAAATGGTTCCGAGCAAGGATTGCCTCAGAATCACGCCCTCCAAGCACATGGAGATGAAGAAACACGTGAACGTGCCGAACAACCACGTCATGGCGGTTTTCCCCGCGGCGCACCGCGATTCCAGACCCTGGTGCGCGCGCTCGTACACGAACAGGATCACGACGCACCTTTTGGGTTGGGGGAACGTGGGATGGACAGAGAGGGTCAGGGCCAGAGATGAGTTGGAACGTTCGACGGTGAAAAGAATGGAAGCGAGATTTGGAGGTACGCGGCAGGGGGAGCGTACCACACCGTGTGCACGACCATCAAACACATCATCGGCACGGGGAGGTCATCCGCGGCGACCAGCCATGTGCGGCCGAACAAGCTGAGCGCGGGCATGTTCGGCGGGCGTCACTCGTCGTCGCACGCGCGCGACGAGTGAAGCGAGGGGACTCGGCGACTTTGTAAAAGGCAGCCAACACCCTGTCGTCGCAAAACGAAATCGAGCAAACTTGCAGACTTGATCGGTAAAACCTTTCTTTTCCATCGACAAGGCGCTGGCTTACCGGTGGACTTGGGACACGTCACGATGGAATTCATCGGCCTTGTTGATTTCGCCTTGAAAAAAGAAAGTCAGCCGCCGACCACCCGCCGCCGCTTCCAAGGGAATCACCCCGGTCGCCTCCCCCACAGTGAGACGCGCCTCGTTCGCATTTTGCGTCCCGAGTGCTCCCGCGTGCGTACCCGACCTCGCTTGACCTCGCGTCTGTTTGTGCGTTCCGGTCGTGTTTGACAGACCGCTTGGGTGTGCGTGGTGCGTGCGACAGACCTCGCGCGTGCACGTGACGGACGACTTCGGCCTTCTGATTTCGTGTAAGAGACACCTCTCGGACACTCCTCGCACCTCGCACCTCACGACAACATGGCGGTTCGTCACCAGTACGAAAACTCCAACGACATCGGGGTTTTCGCGAACTTGACGAACTCGTACTGCCTCACCGCGATCGGCGGTTCCGAAAACTTCTACAGCGTGTTCCAGAACGAGCTCGCCCAGGACATCCCGGTTGTGAAGACGTCGATCGCGGGAACGCGCTTGGTCGGGCGGATGACCGTGGGGAACAAAAACGGCCTTTTACTGCCGAACTCGGTGACGGACCAAGAAGCGCTGCACATACGAAACTCGCTTCCGGATGACGTGATCGTGCAGCGAATCGACGAGCGGCTGTCAGCGCTGGGGAACTGCATCGCGTGCAACGATTATGTGGCGCTGATTCACCCCGATTTGGACGAAGGTGCGGGGCTTTCCCAATCTCCTCGTTCCGCCTCTGCGATTACTGCCCTGTATGGCGTACGTAACATTTGCCAGTACTCAGAGTACTGTCAACTGTTACCAGACCCACTTCGTCGCACCCCTTTCCAATCCCGGATACACGGATACACGCGGCCCTTCAAGACTGACGTTTTCTTTTTCGCGCCACCAGAAACGGAGGAAATAATCGCGGACGTGTTGGGAGTGGAGGTGTTCCGCCAGACCGTGGCGGGGCAGATCTTGGTGGGAAGCTACTGCAAGTTCAGCAACCAAGGCGGGGTGGTGCACCCGCAGACCTCGATTCAGGACCTGGATGAGCTCTCGAGTCTTTTGCAAGTCCCGTTAGTCGCGGGAACCGTGAACCGCGGCAGCGACGTGGTGAGCGCCGGCCTGATCGTCAACGACTGGGCCGCGTTTTGCGGGCTGGACACCACCTCCACGGAACTGCAGGTCATCGAAAACATATTCAAGCTCAAGGGCGCGAACACGAGCGCGATGGTGACGAACATGAGGGCGTCGCTGGTGGATGCGCTGGTGTGATGAGTGAGGCAGCTAGGGAGAGAGCGGTGTGTTGACGCGAGGATTGTGGAACAACGCATCAGTGAAAAAAAATTGCCTTTTTGCCAAAACTAAAAACTCGCGGTCGATCTGGATGTCTTTTTCGTTTTCAGATCTGCGCCCTCCTCCCAGTGTGTCGCGCCGCGTCCGAGCCGGGTTCGTTGGAACGATCATGGCGGAAGTCGCGGAAAAGAAACGGTTCGAGGTGAAGAAGGTACGCGCCAGTGTGTTCGTAACGCACGCCTTTGCGGTGGTGCGCCACGCAATGCGGTCGCGCGTGCCCTAAAACAAACAAAATCCCGCCTTTCCCGGCCATCTTGAAAACAACTTATTGACCTGCCCGTCTCTGACCGGCCTCCCTCCCCGTTACCGACCCAGTGGAACGCGGTCGCGGTGTGGTCGTGGTCCATATGCACGGATACGTGCGCGATTTGCCGGAACTCGCTTCACGAGCCTTCCATCGAGTACCAAGCCAACCCCACGTCCGCGTCGGAGGAAGGGTTAAGCATCGCGTGGGGAAACTGCGGGCACGTGTTCCACTTGGATTGCATCTCGAAATGGCTGCGCACGCGCTCGAACTGCCCGCTGTGCAACAAGGAGTGGGAGTTCGCGAAGATTGAAAAAATCCAGCTACCCGTGATGGGGGTGGAGTGAGCGTTTAGTTGTGTGTTTGAGTTACGATACGAGAAAGAAAGCGTACGGCAGTAGGGGACGAGCGGGACTGACGACGGTGTAAAATCTAAAATGAACGCCGCGAAAAACAATCTCAAATCTTTCGACGGCGTCCGCGCACCCACTTGCCTTCTCTTGCCCTCGCCAACCTCGAAGGACACCGTCTGGGTGCGTCCTGCACGTGAACAGCATGGCTGTTCCTCTAGAAACCAAAAGCCTGTCGCGCGGGGACGCAAAAAGAAAATTATTTCGCGCCAGGAACCCCCGGGATTGAATTGACTCGAAAATTTTCGCAAAAATGGAAATGCGCAAAACGAAAACGAGCGTCATCCATGCTCGCCTCGGGCGTCCCCACGGAGCCGCCTGCTCACCGATTGCCCTGAAAATAGGCTCACGAGACAGACGACGTCGCCATGTACACGGCCAAGCAAAAAGATGTTACCCCTGATGGGGATCGAACCCACGACGTTCTCCTTAGGAAAGAGACGCTCTATCCACTGAGCTACAGGGGCAGATGCGTACGGAGGCCTTAGAAGAAACCTATGTGGTTCCTTCGTTGTTTTGGCCCGCAACATGGAATCGAGGGAATAAATCACAGGTCGAAAAAAGTCAAAAACGAAATTCTTCCACACCAAGTTTAGTCTCGCATTTCGGTAAATTCACTTTTTGACGTTTTGAGTGCTATTAGACCCTCGTTTCCCCCGACACTTTAAAACTCTGATGCCCGTGTCCGTTGTTCGGCCTATTGGTTCAAATTGAAAAACTCGGCCGTCCCGGCGTCGCGCCAGTCGTCGCCGTCACGGCACGCTCGCAGCGCATTTTCTCAGGTCGACACTCGTGGGGGTTCGCTTTCGAGACGCGTCAAGTTAGTCGGAGATAACACGTGCGTGTGTGTTCACACCACGGCGTCGTTCAGGCACGCGAAACCAAAAGCACGAGCACCTGTGTTGCGAACGTTCAAATAATGAGGGTACGCGCGTCCGCTGTGCCCGCCCTGTGCTTGTGTTTCCTCTTCGTTTCGTGACGTCCATACGCGAGAGACATTGGTAAGTTTAAAAGTGCACCCCACTGACAGTACCGTACTGACACCACCTCCTCCCATCAAACAGACCACGCGACGCATGTCCGCGCTGGAGCAGGATTTGGAAACCGCGCGACGTGCGGCGCTCGGGGATTTGACCAACGGCGGAAAGCGCGAGACGCGTTCGAAAGGGGGCTCCTTGGGTTTACGTTCGCGGGATGCGAACGTGCCGGTGACACATGAAAGACAATCAGTCAAGGAACTGAGGGAAACAACGAAACAAAGCCAGCAATGGACGGTACGTGTGTGGTGGTCCCGAACCCGATTGCGTTCCCAATCGATTCAAACCGCTTTTTCGCAGGCAGGGTCCCAAACTTTCTTTTGAACGATTGCGCGACGTCGCGTAAGGTCTCTTCATGTCCTCACAAAAACACATCAAACTGACTCGTTTTTTCTGTAAACCCCACAGGACATCGACGCCGCGCACATAAACGACCCGCACATGTGCGTCGAGTATATCGACGACATTTACGAACACTTGCGCGAGGCGGAGAGCGCCAAACGACCGGATCCGCACTACACGAGCACCACGCAGCGCGACGTGAACGCCGTGATGCGCGGGATTCTGGTTGATTGGCTCGTGGAGGTTGCGGAGGAGTACAAGCTTTCGGCGGATACCCTTTATTTAAGTGTCGGGTACATCGACCGTTGTTTGTCCGTGCAGCCCATCGCGCGGACGAAACTGCAACTCCTGGGCGTGACCTGCATGCTCATCGCGAGCAAGTACGAAGAGATCTACGCGCCGCAGGTTGACGAGTTCTGCTACATCACGGACAACACGTACTCGCGGGATGACGTTTTGCAGATGGAGCGCACCGTGCTCGACGCGCTTGAGTTTGAGTTAACGCAACCAACGATTAAGACGTTTCTTCGAAGAGCCTTAAGAGCCGCGGAGAGCGATTCGAAAACGGAATTTCTCGCAAACTACCTCGCCGAGCTGTCCCTCGCGGAGTACGGGATGCTGGTTTTCCCTCCGTCACTCGTGGCGAGCGCGAGCGTGTCCCTTGCGCTGCAGACGCTTGGGAAACCGCCCTGGAGTGCTACTTTAGAGCACTACACCACCTATGAGCTAACAGACCTCGCGGAGTGCGTATCGGCGCTGCGAAAAACCCACGCGCTTGCGCAAAAAAACGCGCTCGGGGCGGTTCGCGAAAAGTACGCCGCGGTAAAGTTCAAGTGCGTCTCGCTGATCAAGCCGCTTGGAGAGTGAGTGGGGGGGGGGCTGGAGTGGACTCGAGCGCTGGACTCGAACCCGGTGAGTCGATTGGGGGGTAACTGTTACTACTAGTAACTGTTACTTGTGTGGAACTGCTGAAAACGTTTTTGTATTCTGGCAGTGTGTGGGAGGTTGAGATTTCAACCGAAAAAGTTGTATTCCGAAACATTTTAGACAGCTGGCCAGTCTGCAAAAATATGCTCGAAAAGACCTTTTTTTTCCCTTCTAAATGAAGATCTTGCTTGCCACTTGGACAGAGTATCTTCAGCCTATCCCCCGCTTTCGGCAGAGTGCGATGCCCATGGCGACGTCTGCCGCGCCGTGCGCGGGTCGCGTTTTCGCGCGCCTCGGGTGTGCGCCCGGACCCGCGCGACGTGTCGCGTCCCCCAGAACGCGTGTGCCGCGTCGTCGTCCCGAGACCGCGCGTGTACACGCGACGGCGACGGAAGAAGCCAGTGCCACATCGGTTGCGAAGGGTGACGATCTTGGCAACGCGGCGAGGGAGGTGGAGAGCGCGCTTGGTGTGCGGTTACGGCGAACCGAGAACTCGGCCACGGAGTTTACACTCGAGTTCCTGCTTCGCGTCAAGGGCGTTGATGATGACGTGTGGGTCCCCGCCGCCCTCACCGCGGATGACGTGAAGCGCGACTACGAAGCCAAGTGGTGGAAGTCGTGCCGCGAGGGCAACTTCGAGGTGGTGGAGGAGATGTTGAGGGGCGGCGGGGAGGCGCTTGTGGCGGCGCGGGATGACGACGGGAGAAGCGCGTTGCACTACGCGTGCGGTGTAGGGAGCGAGCAGTGCGTCCGCGCGATAATCGCAAGAGGCGCTACGGTAGACGCGAGGGATAAAGACTCGTTCACGCCGCTGCACATCGCTGCCGGGTATTTGCACGAAAAGATTGTCGAAATTTTAGTAAAGAGCGGCGCCAATCCCGAACTCGAGGACAGCACCGGGCGGTCGCCGCTGGATTTGGTGGAGACGTTGACGCTGCAAACACCCGCCACGACGGTGACTTTTGCCAGGAGGTCCGTTTTAGAGAGCATCGCGAAAACGTTGGAGCAGTTTGTGTTTGAAGAAGTGCCGCCGCGCGCGATCAAGCGCGTGCGCGTCGCGGACGACGGCAGCGGAAACAAGGAGTACTTAATCGAGTGGCTCGATGACTTTGCGGACCAGTGGGTCCAACAAAGAGACGTCGCGGACAATCTGGTTGCGGATTTCGAAAAAGGAATGGAGTACGCCACGGTGGTCAAAACCTACCAGCTGAAAGATTCCGACCCCGAGAAAACAGCCGCCGGCGGGAAAAACAAAAAGAAGAAACAAAGAACCCTGAAACTCTGGGCGGACGGCGCGCCGCCGACGTGGGAGTAGGGGTACAACGATTTGTGTGTGTTGACGTATTTTACCTAGTAGGTTGAGGTTTATTTACCCTACACTTATTCGAGGCAATACGTACTCGGATTCACTTCCAAACACTACTCCTACTCAACCTCCTAAAACCAGTCCTCGCCCGCCGGCGTGAGGTCGATTTCAAACGTTTCCCTTCCTTTGGTGACCTCCGCAATTTGTTTCAGCTCTCTTAGCAGCTGTTCGAAGTTCCGCAAAGGCCATTGCGTGGGCCCGTCCACTGGTGACGAATCCGGGTCATCGTGTACCTCCATGAACAAACCGTCCACGCCGACCGCGACGCACGTGCGCGCGACCGCCGGAATGAGCTCGCGCAACCCGCCGCTCGCCACGCCGCCGCTCGCGTCAATCGCCCGCCCCGCGGGTTGCTGTAACGCGTGCGTCACGTCCGCCACGACCGGGCACATCGCGTCCCGCATCCACACTAGGTTCCTCGGGTCGACTATCAAGTCGGAATACCCGAACATCGTGCCTCTTTCGCACACCATCACGTTGCCGTTCCCCGCCCCCCTGATTTTGTCACACGAGTTCCGCATCACGGACGCAGCGCAAAACTGGCCTTTCTTTACGTTGATTACTTTTCCCGTTTTCGCCGCGGCGACTAGCAAATCAGTCTGACGACACAAAAACGCGGGTATTTGCAACACATCCGCGACCTGGGCCACCGGTTCCGCCTGGAACGCGTCGTGAATGTCAGTCACGATCGGCACGTCGAAAGTCGTTTTCGCGGCGCGCAAAATTTTCAACCCCTCGTCAACGCCAGGCCCTCGGAAGCTCCTCGCGCTCGTCCGGTTCGCCTTGTCGAATGACGACTTGAACACCAATGGTATGCCAACCTCCGTTGTGATTCGCTTAATGGAACGACACATCCGAAACACGTGCTCCTCGCTCTGAATCACGTTCGGGCCCGCCATCAGGAAGAACGGCGACGCGCCCTTGAGCGATCTGTAAAACTCCGACTCGGCCATCGTGGTGTGTCGTTGTGAAAAAGGAAACTGTTTGATGGCGATCGCCCGGTCGGCGGCGGGTGCGCGACGGACAGGTCGGGGGACGCGCACGCTGGGAAGCGCGTGTGCGCGGTGTTCAGGTATCGGACCGCAGGTGGCGCGCGCCGGGTGCGCGTGTATCGTATGACCTACGGGGTCCTTTTCGCAGGTTCGCCCCGCGGCGAAATTCGTGATGTTCTTTGCAAAGCACCAACACGAAACTCGCGCGGACGGAAAACGCGTTGATCTCGACGGATACTGTCGACGTCGAGGTGTGTTTTCCCACAACACCTCGCGAGGTTTCGCACCGCACGCCTCCGTGCCGGATGATGTCGCGCACGACGTCCACCGTCCGGGTCGCCACCATTTCCGGCGCCAGGAGCGCGCGCCGTGGATGCACCTCACGGAACGTCCGCGTACACGCGGCGAACTCGTCCTACGTGCGAAAACACATTTTGGAGCTCGCGCCGTACACGCCAATCGTGCCCTTCGAGATCCTGTCAGGTGCGTGGAGTTTCACGACGATCTCTCGACGTATCCGCGGCTCTTTGCAGTTACTATATGCAGTTACCATTGCGAACCATCGACGCACAGATCGGTCCGCAGCACTCACTGACCGCCTGCAACCCCTAAACCAAACCCGTACCCAGAGCAACTCGGGCGTGCCATGGAGGACATCGTGAAACTCGACGCGAACGAAAACCCGTACGGCCCGCCTCCCGAAGTGAACGAGGCGCTGGGCAACATGCGGTTCCCGCACATCTACCCGGACCCGGAGAGCCGGGTTTTACGAAAAGCCCTCGCGGAGGAGTGCGGCGTGCCCATCGAGAACCTGCTCGTGGGGTGCGGCGCGGATGAGCTCATCGATTTGCTGATGCGCGTTATTTTGGACCCCGGGGATGTCATCATAAACACGCCGCCCACGTTCGGGATGTACGCGTTCGACTGCGCGGTGAACGCGGGGGTTTGCGTTGACGTACCGAGGGGGGGGGCGGAAACCGGCTTCGCAATGGACGTGGACGGAATTAAAGCCGCGGTGAAAAAACACAAACCCAAGCTTTTGTTTTTGACGAGCCCCAACAACCCGGACGGCAGCGTGTTGCGTGAAGAAGACTTGATTGAGCTGTTGGAGCTCCCCGTGCTCGTCGTGCTGGACGAGGCGTACATCGAGTTCAGCGGTTTGGAGAACTCCAAAATAGGGGACGTACCGAAACGGGACAACTTAATCGTGCTGCGGACGTTCTCAAAGCGGGCCGCGCTGGCGGGCATGCGCATCGGGTACGGCGCCTTCCCAACCGGGATCATCGAATACCTGTGGGCGGCGAAACAACCGTACAACGTGAGCGTCGCGGCGGAGGTCGCGGCGTGCGCGGCGTTGAGTAACCCGGTTTACTTAAAAGACGTGAAAGACAAGCTCGTGGCGGAGAGGGATAACTTGTTCAACGTGTTGAATGACTGCCCGTTCCTCACCCCATACCCCTCAAGCGCGAACTTCATCCTGTGCAAGGTTGACGGGCGAGACGCGCTCGGCGTGAAAACCGCGCTCGCCAAAGAGGGCATCTGCGTCAGGCACTACGCCTCGCCGACGAGCATCTCGGGGTGCGTCCGCGTTAGCGTAGGGAGGCCGGACCAAACCGAACGGCTCAGGGAAGCGCTGACCAAGATATAGGGGATGTTTTGTGACGGATGGATGAAATGGCAAAGGCAACGCGCGCGAGAACGGCACCTGCGCGGTTCGAATCATAACTTAATAACAACTTAATTTCGCGACGCCTTTCACTCGCGGTCGAGATTGACACCTACTAGTACTGGTACTCAACACCAGTACTGCCGTACCCGCACTCCGCCCTAGTAACAGTAATCGAACTCGTCTCCGTTTTCGTCCTCGTCCGTGGACACGTCGTCCATGGCGTCCGTCGCGACTTTGTACCCCTCCGCCGCGATTTCTTTCCAAACCACTGTGACGACGACTTTTTTGTCTTCATCGGCCGTCGCGTTCGCAAACACCCCGACGTCGTCCCAGCTCATGTCCTGGCAAAGTTCCTGCCCCCGAAACAAGACTTTAGTCCACTTCTCTTCGAACCCGTCCACTCTGCGTGGCCGCGTTTGGTTGCCTCGGCCGGTTTCCACGCGAATTTGTTCCACCATCTCACGCACCGTGGCCTCGCCCTTCGCCACGAACGCGACTTCATCCAGCATCGTGGTCGACGTGAACATCGCGGCGTTTAGGTACAAGTTCCACTCGTGGCGCTGCGCACGGGGCTTAACAACGAGTGCGTGTGTCATTTGAGAGATGGGACGCGGGCGGCGTAGGCGCGGCGGGAAGTGGCGTCCGTAAGGGAACGCGCGCGGCAACCACGACCGCTCGACTCCCGACCGAAACGCTTTCCCTTTTTCTCGAGGAGACGAATCAACAAACTTGGACGCGCCAGCGCTGAAGCGATTTCGTGATTCGAGCAAATCTGAGCCTCGCTCCCCCCTCGCACAGTCTCGAGCGCACCGCCTCGGCGCGTTCCAGAACAACCACCGCCACTCCGAACCGGTCGCGCGGCGCGCGCACGGCGGGATGGCGCGTCGGTTGCAGGGGCGCAAGGTGCGTGTGTTCCGTTTACTCCACGCGCGCGAACCCCCCGACGGCACATTTCTTCCATCTTCGACAACCACTCACCAAACTGCCACATTTTTCGACCCCCTCGCTTGCGTGCCTCAGGGTCCGAAGCCCCTGAAACGACGACCACGGGAAGACGACGCGGACGGTGATGGAGGTACGACCCACACGTGACCGCGGCACGACGTTTGATACGCAAACACAAGGACGACACGTGGACAAGCACGCCAGGCACGGACCGTCGAATTTTGGCGCGATTGAGAAGCGCGCGCAACGGGCAAACGGCTGTTTCCGGAATTTCGAGACTCCCTGGCCGTGGTTGATTGGACGTTTTGACGAAAAGACTGACTTTTTCCTTCAAACTTTTTTTCACCCCAAAGACGCCGAAAAGCCGAAAGCGAAGCGCAGGTACAAGCCCGGCACGCTCGCTTTGAAAGAGATTCGGAAGTTCCAGAAAAGCACGGAGTTGCTGATTCGCAAGGCTCCTTTTTGTCGCCTCGTAAGGGAGATCTCAAACGAAGTGTCCCCCGAGCCGTTTCGGTACACGGCGGAATCGCTGCTCGCGATTCAAGAAGCGACGGAGGATTTCTTGGTGCACCTTTTCGAAGGTATGTCTTTCTTGTGCTTTTTGTTACCACTGTTTGCCTGTACGGTGTTTCCGATGTAGTGGTTGTCCGGCGTCGCAGTAGTGCTTATGCGTCGCACCAACACCACCCCACTTCGATTCCCAGTAAACGCGTTACTTTCAGTACCACCCGTCCGCGCATTCGCTGACTTTCCTTTCCCCGCCGCCTCGACCCTAATCGCCCAATCCAAATCAAAAGACTGTAACCTGTGTGCGATTCACGCCAAAAGAGTGACGATCATGCCGAAAGACCTGCAGCTGGCGCGGCGGATCCGGGGACCCGTGTACGGGGTCTCGGCGTATTAGACGGGGTAAGGGTACAATAGATTGGAATCGATACAAACAAACTGAAATCGTCTGTTTTTCTCGTGCACCTCTCTTTCGTTTCATCGTCCTCGATCCTCCCGTTGTCGCGTTGGTTTGACCGTGTCCACGCGCACAGCCGTCGGCGCGTGCGTCGCGACGACGGCGTGTGTTTGTGTGGCGTAGGGTTTGGAGCGTTCGAAACGCGGGTTTCGGGTGGCTTTCCCAAAACGCGCGCGTTTTGAAGGCGGGGCGGACTACGACACGCGTGGTTGTTGCCCTGAAGACGCCCGAGGAGTGACGGGCGGGCGTCTTTGAAACGCACTCCTCATGTCTCTGTTCAAGGCGCGCGAGTGGTGGAGCACGAGTTGCGGCACCGGGGAGGAGTTCGACCTTGGGTTGTTGGCGGTGGGTAACGCGGACGATGCGGAGGACGGGTCGCACAAAATCGTCGTGGCGAGCTTCGCAGGCGTGCTCCGGGTGTACCACCCCACCAAACGCGAGTACGGCGTCAGTGATTTGATTCTGGAGTCGGATCTGGGTTCGCCGGTGTTACAGCTGGCGCTCGGGGATTTCGGGGTGAACGACTCGGTTGGGGAGGCGCGAGCAAGTGTCGTGGTGCTGTTTTCCAAATCAATCGCGGTGTTCAGTGTTAACGTGGTGGGCGGCAGTACGAACGAGGCGAACGGCGCGTCGTACCACACGTTACAAAAGGAACACGAGATGCAGTTCACCTCGCCGAGCGCGAACTTCGCAGTCGGGCCGTTCATCGGCAAGCCGTACGACGGCATATGCGTACAGAGCATGGACGGCGAGTGGACCGTGTTTGACGGCAACACCGTGAGCTTCTCCGTTACCTTGGGGCACGACTTCCTGCTCCCGGGCCCAATCGCGTACTGTCCGCGCATGGACGCGTTCGTCACGGCGACCTCGCGATTCGAGGTTGAAAAGTACGGCTTGCGAACTTTGGCGGCGTCCGCGAAAGGAAACACCGCCGCGGGTGACAAAAAACCGGTAAAACCGGATTGGAAAGTGTGCGTGGGCGAGGGTATCACGCAAATCACGAGCGCGACTGGATTTGTGGAACCTGGGACACGGAAAACGCCCAAAAACGGCCAACAAGCCCGGGTCGATCTAATCGCCCTCGGCGAGCGATCGTTGTTCGTCATAAACGAGTTCGGCGAGATGACACTTCAAAAACGGTTGGACTACGTCCCGTTGTGCATGCACGCGTTCAGAGTGAATCCAACCCTGGGCCTGGGCGGTGAGCAAAGCCCCACGCACTTAATAATCACCGACCACACCGGGAGCGGCATGGTGTACAAAGGATCGCGAACGATCTGGGCGGCGAAGTTTGAGGTAAGCATTTCCCATTTCCACATTCCGAAGACTGATTACACATACAAGACTGACATTTCTTTTTTTACAATCAGCAAACGCCGTGCGCGCTCGTGGCGGGCGCGATGTTCGGGGGCGTGGGTGGTATGCTGGTGACCTTGAGCGAAGGTGGTGCTCTTTCCGTTGGTTACTTAGGCGCGGAAGCCCCCGTGGCGATTGTCAGGGGGTTCGAAACCGCGAAGGACTTGGGTTACGTGGAGATGGAAAAGGAACGCGTGAAGCTCGCGGCGGTGATCGCGAGCGCCACGACCGGGACGTTCGCCGAACCCACGGACGCCGTATCGCTGCGAATCGAGGTTCCCGATTCGCTGGACCCGACGCACAGCAGTGCCCAAAGGGCGGATGACAACCCGGCGGAAACAGAAAAGACCCTGACCGTAACCATCCACGTCACGTACGCCGGCACCGGGAGCGTCGAAAACGTGTGTCTTTCCGTGCACGCCCCGGCGCCCACCGAGTGTCGCCAGGAGAGTTTCGTGGTGCCGTTCGTGCACGGCGGCGTGGATACGCCGACTTCCGTGCCCGTGGTGATTCGGGTGCCGAGAACGACCGGTGCGGGCGGCATTCCTGAAAACAACGTGTTACGAGTGGTAGCGGGGTACCGAGTCAAAGGCACGGGGGAGGCGCGCGTGGCGACGCGCGACGCGCGCCTGCCCCTCTCACTGTTCGTGGCCTTGGCGCCGCCGGTGAAGAACTCGGCGTACAAAGGTACGGCCTTGCGCGTTTCGGGACACTGTTTTACCTCTAACGCTGGTGACTGTTCAGACCGAACCTGGTGACTGTTGTCCATACATCGTCCAATACACGCCCAACACGGGACTGACACGTTTCTTTTACACTCAAAGTCACCCTCGACACGAACCGGCCGCCGCCGGCCGCGATCACGAGTCTTTTTAACGACATACCCGGGGTATCGGCGCAAATGACGACCGCGGTTGAGACCTCCGGGAACGTGATTTCCTTTGTGTTTGGCGACGGCAGCGACGTCACGATCATCGTTTCGAAAAACGCGGGGCGGTACCGGGTGCAAGCCGTACGGTTCGAGGCGCTTTGGCTGGTGATTGACGAGCTGACGCGACGCCTGCGCGAGTACTACGCGCGCGAAGGTTCCGAAACTTCCGAAGACGAATCGAACGAACCGTTCGCGGTTTCCTTCAACGAAGCCCTGCCGCTTCAGGATTTCTTCGTCGTGGTTGATTTGTATCACGCGTGCCGTTCTGCGCGCAACGAAAGCCTCGCAAAGCTTCAGTGTAAAGCGCGGCAGTTCAGGGCGGTTCAAAAGCGGCTGCTCGTGCGGTTCAGGGATAAAAATCCAACGGATTTGACGCACCTGGATAAATTGTTAAGAGGCGCGTTCGCGGACGTGACCGGCGAGTCCGTGTTGACCGAGGGGTTTGAACTTGAGCTTGCAGCAAGCGCAGTCGCCCTCGCCGCGGCAACCAGGACGGTGCTTTGCCTGATTTCGCGGAAGTTCGGCATGAACGAAGACGAGGAAAAAGTACTCACAGCGTACCTCTCGCCGATTGTCAATGACACCCCGGAGCAAGGCTGGGCGGAGTGCACGGAGGCGTCCGTGACGTTTCTTTTGAAGACGAAACTGGCGAAGGGGGGGGACCGGGGAGGGGGGGGGGTCCCATCCGGGTTCGGCTCAGGGCAGCCGCTGCCGATGCTGAGTGACACGTCAAAGCTAAAAAAACACGTCTCCGCGGTGTGCGAACGCCTGGCGCGAGGCGCGAAACTCATCTCTAGCTAATGACTTTTCAAACCATCCTGTTGCCGTGTGTGTCGCGTCGCGTCAGTGTCTCCTGCTCGAAAGATTGTAAAAATAAATGTCAGTCTCGTATGGGCAATCAGTCGGCGGAATGTGGTTATTGGGAAATACTTACCTCCACACAAATCGCGTCCAGCTCATCCTATTTCGCCTTTTTGTGTTTCACCTTTCACCGTGATAATCCGCGTTCCCGTCCGCCTCCCAGCCATACCCCCCCTCACCGAACCCAGCCAGCGTGCGATGTGCGCCACATGGGCTCAGTAAAAAAGTCGAACGATAGTAGCATCCAGAAGTTCTTAGGCATCAACGTCCGAGTGTTCTGGTGCCTCGCCCTGATCTGCGCGCTCGAGGTCCGTTGTCGCCTGGCTTTCTTTTTGTTTGAACCGCCCACCCATCCGAGATCCGCGGCCGGGCGTAGACTGACCTTCCCTTCCCCCCGCAGGTCTTACTTTGGTCATTCTGCCTGTTCGCGAGCCAGTCTTCCGGCGCCGCGCAGGAGTACTACACCCGGGAGACGGTACGTGTGTTTCGCCGACCTCCCGGAGGCCGCCTCTGGAGGAAAATGGTCACCGAATTCCGACGGCGAGGAACGAAAGAGAAGCGCGCGCGTTTTCTCGGACCGTCCCGACCCGCGTCTGACCCCCCCCCCCCCCCCCCCCCCCCCCCCCCCCCCCCCCCCCGCGCCGCCCAACCGTTCGTCATGTCGAACGATCTGGTGTCCGTGACACCAGTCTGGAGAAATCTGCGTGTGCTTTTTTCAAAAGTTGACTGGATTTTGGAAGGACAATCTTTCGCGAAGAGATGGACTCCCACCTTCTCCTCAAAATCCTCACACATCTCCACGCATACTCCCCCGGCGCTGACGCATGCCATCCCACTCGTCCCTTCCCCTCCCCCGTGCCAAAAAAAATCCAGGCGCAATCCGCTTGGCAGCAACTCGCTTCCAACTCCTTTTACGCGACCACCCCGCCTCGCGTCGTTCGCCTAAGCGCGAGCCGCGTTGGGTCGTTGCAAACAGCTCCATTTTTTGAGAGCTTGCGGTATACGGAGGGAACCCCGACCGAGACGTTCGTTCCGCACGTCGCAATTCGCGTGTAAGGGAGTACGCAAGTTCCCCCGAACAGCGCTTCCGGAGATCTTTTTGAAACAAAGGTCAAACGTGTGCGTTCAAGTTACTTGATCCAATCAAGTTTCGCGCGTTCCAACCAAGTTTAGTCAAGTAGTCTTCGCCGGCGGTCATTATGTCCGCGGAGCAATACGGCGTGGGTCTGCCCATGCTGAGGCCCGGAAGGGTGAGCCGGCCGCGACGACGCGTGAAGCGTCTTCTGGACAGCCGCGTACGCGGGGGGGGGCAAAACGAGAATTCGTTGGCGAGCGCCGCGCCGGTTGCGACCGGTTTGCTCGGGAGCCTGGCCGCCGCGTTTCCCGTGAACGACGTCATCGCGGGCGCCACCGCGAGGGCGGCGTCGCAAAGCACGATCCACCCCCTGGACACGATCAAGGTCAGGATGCAAGCCGCGCTGCGTGGTAACAACGTCCAGAAAGCTGCCTCGTCTGGAGTCTCCATCGCAAGCGCCGCCGCCACCACCGTGTCATCGCCGGTGTCCACCGGTAAGTACGGCATCGGCGCGTCTGTTCAAAAAGTCGCGCGCGTCGTAGGCGCAAACAGTCACCCGAAAACGCGCTCCATGGCAATCGCCACCGGCGCTGTGTTAGGCAAGGTTGGCGGTGAGGTCTCCTCTCTGTACCGGGGGGTTTTCGGCGCCGCGGGAGGCGCGGGTCTCGCCATCGGCGCGTACTTCGCGTTTTACGGCGCGGCGAAGAAAGCGCTTGAGCAAAACACAACGTACTCCGTCAGCACGATTGCGTTTCTTGCCGGCGGAATAGGCGCGCTCGGCAGCTCAATCGTCAAGGTTCCAGCCGCCGTGTGCATTAGGTCGGTACAAGCCAACGTGTACCCCAACGTCATTGTCGCTGCCCGGTCAATCACCAAAGCCGCGGGACCGAGAGGGATGTTCACCGGGTACCTCCCCACGCTTCTGGAGGTAAGTATTTCCCATTGAACCACATTCCGCCGACTGATTGCCCATACAAGACTGACACTTTTTCTTTTACACTCAGGACGTGCCGGACATGGCGGTTAAGTTCGCGGCGTACGAAACGATGCGCACGGCGCACCGCCGGATGACGAACATGGGGGCTGACGACTCAAACGCCGCGGCTGACATCTCAATGGGCCTCGTCGCCGGTGCCGTCGCAGCAGGCGCGACGACCCCACTGGACGTGGTAAAGACGCGGATGATGTGCAACGCGTCGTCGCGCCCATCCTTCGCCGGCGCCGTCGCTAGCGTCTGGCGCGAATCCCCAAGCGGGATGGGCCGCGCCAAGACCTTCTTCACCGGCGTCGGCCCCCGGGCGTTTTCAAACGGCATCAACAGCGCGATTTTCTTCTGCTTCTTCGAACAACTCAGGGTGGTGTTCAAGCAACAGGATGAGAAAAAGGCGGCGCTAAGAGCGGCGAAGCAAAAGGAGGACGCGGTTGCCCAAGTTGCGCCGATCCAACCGCAGCGCGACCCAAAAGTCAACACCCGCGCCGCCGAAGCCACCGCCGCCGCCGCGTACGCCACCACCAAGCGCCAGATGTTCTCCAAGGAGGCGTCCATGACGCTGGCGCAGAAACGAGGTTCTGGGGGGCGCGGGAAGTGAGGAAGGTAAGGGCTTGCGGAAGGGTGAAAGTTGACGCTCTTTGTCCAAGGTCAACCGTGTTAAATGTTTTCAATCTTGTTTGTGTTATCGAAGTCAAGCGAGTTTTCGAAAAAGTTTCTCTTATTACTCTTCACCCTCGTCCCTCTCCCCCATCACGCGTGCGTCAGCCCGTCGCTCGCGGGCGCCGCGTACGCCGCTGGTTGCTGCGAGTACGCGGCCATGTGTTTTTTGCTCGCCTCGACGTAGTTCAGAATTTTCAGCCGCGGGCCGGGCGGGATCTTGACTTCTTTCAGCGCCGAGTCGGAGAGCAGCGCCAGGGTGTCGTCCATGAGCAGTCCTCTTTTGAAATTCTTTTCGTACTTCTCCAACCCAAGGGCGCTTAGCATGCCGTTGGTGTGGTAGTAGTAAACGTCCGTGGCGGCGGATTTCCCAGTGAAGCTCTGGCCGATCTTCATGAACGCGCCGTTTAGTCCGGCGAACAGCGCGCCCGTGCGAAGCGCGTCCGTGACAAACCCAATCGGCGTGGTGGGTTTCACCTGCCCCGCGGCGGGGGGCGAATCACCCAGGTTGGTGACCACGGAAAGAGACATACCCGCGCCGAACATCCCCACCATCGCGGAAGGGATGTCATCCTTTCCCTCCACCCCCCTGTACTTCTTCACCGCAAGAGTCAAACCGCCTTGCACGGCGCTGAACACCGCCAGGTTTAGCGCCAGGGTCTTGGGCGGTCCGGAAAAGGAACCGCCCTGCATCGCGCTCGGCGGTTTGTTCGGCATCGCCGCGGTTTGCTTTTCCAAGTTGGAGTTTACCATGCCCAGGGTGTAGCCGAGAATGCAGCCTGTGAAGGGTAGTAGTAGGGTAGTATTGGGTTAGTATTGGGTTAGTTTGGTCGATGGTCAGTATGGGTAACTAGCGTGACGAGACGAGATGGTGATTTGAACGGCGATGCGTCCAAAAAACAGCAGCCAAAACACTTCCTTCCCGGTGCAACAGAATTTCAACCAGGATCGGTTTGTTTCGGTGGGGCGGGCGTGTCGTGGGAAGCGGTGCGTCGGGCGTACCTTGAAGCGCGCCACCGGCGGCGGCGACGGCGACTTCGACCTGCGTTTTGAAAACGGGGGGTGGGTGGGGAAACACGGGTGAGTTTCCGTCAGGGCGGTCGGGGAACCGACGCACGCCGTTTGCGATCGGAAACGCGCTTTCCTTGGCCTTGGCGCCGACGCCGAGCGCAGCAGGTTTTAGGGAGGGATCTTTTCGTGGTCGATGCGCGCGTGACCGGTCGAGGACGCACCGCCGGAGGCTGTGTCTTGACCCACGCCTCGAACTCGCTCTTCTTGTCATCCAGCTTCTGCATCAAGTCACCCATCGTGACTGCGTGTGTGCCCGTGCGGTGGGTTGTGGCGGCAATGGGCGGGAACAAGAAAGCCCCGGCTTGCTCCAGTTTCGGCGGGGCCTTTGAAAATCAGGCAACCGGTTTTTGCGCCGAAAACAACGAGCCAGGAGGAGCACTTGATGCTTGTCAAGCTCGACCCCTTGTTGCGGTGACACCCACGCGCGCGCGGTGGCGCGCGCGGCCGGTAACGCGTTTCACGCGTCGCCGTCACACACCACGTCTTTTGGTTCTCAGGCGTGGCTACGGCTTTGGGGGCACGGCATGACGGGCGACGCGGTGGACGTTGTCAAGCGAAATGTTACCCCGGCGTTCCAAGACACGCCTCCCAGATTGAAACCGTCCACGCCCTTTACCCTTTGGTGGCTTCGTTTCCACATCTTCGCCTCGCATTTCCCCGGGCTTCGGGACGCGATGAGGCTCGTGGCTCGCACGGCAGTGGCGTGCGTGCTGGTGCTTTTCGCGGCCAGGGTCGGCGCCGCGTTCGGGGAGGCTGATGAGACCGACGCATCGTCATCGTTGTTTGGCGCATTTTTCGGAGGTGCTTTTAAAAAAACTTCGCGATGGCGCCGCGCCGAGACCTCTCTGGAGGTGTACAAAGGCGCGACCGCGCTGGTCCTTCCCTTCCTGGTGCTCCCGGTGTACACTGCACTTCATGGTTATGTCACGCAACTTCAAAAGATTGCCACTGCCAACCGAACCCCGCGGTACGACGCAGAGTTTGTTTTCCTAAACGACGCAAGGGGCGAGGCGGCGAAACGAACGGCGCGCGAGGCGAACGCGAGTAGAACGCAATTTACGTTCGCGCGTCACACCGCGTCCGCGAGGGAGGGGGGCGACTCCAGAGATGACAGAAACGGTGCCTTGAAAACGCTCGCCCGATACATGAAACGGTCGGGGGGGGAAGACGCCGCGGATTGGCTCAAAGCGCTTATGGACGAAGACGCTGATGAAAACGCCACGACGTGCGTCGTTTTCGTCCGCGACGGGAAAGTGGAGGACGTGAAAAGACAGAGGTCGTCGAGGAGGTCGAAGGTATCTTCTGTTGTTGATACTGCCCTTGATGACATGGGGGGTACGGCGGGGAGGTGGTCTTCTGCGCCTTATGCGAACGGCGCTTCGGCTTCGGGGGAGGGCGACGACGACCTCGATCCGATTGACGACGGTTCCGGGGACTCGTCGTCGGCGGCGACGACGGAGTCGGAATCGGAATCGGAATCATCGTCTGAAGACGAGTCCGCCGATTCGAAATTCGGCAAGCTCGTCGCCGCGCTCGTGGTGCACGTCGTGCATGACATACACAGATCCTCGATTGGCCCGCCCGTGTCCGTGCGAGGCCAACACGGGTGGCGCGGCGACGCCTCCCGTTTTTACACCCAAACCCCCGAGTTCGTATCCGTCGCGTTCGTGGAGGTTCCACACCGAAACGGCGTACCGGGTGTTTTCGTTCGCGATTTCGGAACCGTTTCGCAATCCAGTCAAGACACCGCGGCCGCGATCGCGGCGGTGGCGCCGTTGTTGGCACGACAACTCGGAACGCGCGCCGTGGTGTTTCCAAACTCGGAACACGCGCCTACGCCGTTTCTTAACCAAAGCCTAGCCGGACTGGGCGCGCACGCCGTGCGTACGCGGCCGGCGAATGACCCGGGGTTCGTGCTGCGGCTGACCAAAACAACAGACGGAGGCGACGACGGTGAGGAAAACGACGCAGAGGACGGGTTTGTTCGCGTTTGGGACGGCAAGTCGTGTGGCAAACACCGACGCGCGCGGAAGGAGTACCGGCGAAAACAAAGGCGATTCGCGGAAGCGGGGGGCGTGGTTAGCGTGTCGTCTTCTGTTGGAGCCTCGTTGCAAACGCAGCAGTTAACTTTGGACCACATCGGAACGACGTCGTCAGATTCACAGGAGCCACCCGTGGGTAAACACGACGACTCGTGGCAAAACGAGCTGGTGTGGTGTTCCAGGTCGAGTCCAGGGGGGGCGGCGTCCACAAGCGTCGTGGAAACCACCGCGATTGAAACCGCCGTTTCTAGTGGAAACGAAACCGTTTCCAGTGGAAACTCAAAGGAAATTACAGAGGTCACTGGAAGCGTCATCCGCGAACACGAACCTGCGTGTTTGGCAATGGCGGCGCGGTGCGGCGCTTCCGCGGCGCCCGGGGGGTGGCGGGTGGTGAACGCGTTTGTGCGCGGCGAACGGACCGGCGCGCTGGTTATTGAAACGCGACCGGGGGTTGGTGAGGGGATTGATGATGATGACGACGTCGTTGATTCATCAGAGGCACGGGAAAGAAACCTCCGACGAACACGAAAAGAACGACGACACTACCGTGCCTCTGTAACAGGTCCGGAGGAGCTTTTCGCGCTTCAGACGCGGCGATTGTGGGTGCGCGCGTGTTGGCTCGACGCGACGAGTTCAAAAGAATCAAAAAACGAAACCTACCGCGCTTTGCTTCGCGGCGCCGTGGAGTTTGCGGCGTTGCGGGGGTGCGATTTTGTGGATCTCGGACCAGGCGGGTCTTCCGCAAAGCGGAAACTAGGAGCCGTGCAAACACGAGCCACGGCGTTTGTTTTGTTCCAGGACTGGACGCTGTCGGCGCCCGCGGGCGCCGACGCGGCGGCGCTTTCGTGTGACTTGCTCACCTGGGCGAGCGGCGGTGGGAACACGGGGGGCGAGCGGCGTTTGGGTTCCGGAGGCGTGTTGGCGGAGGATCCGTTGGTGCCGGATTCAAAACAGAACACGGTACGTCCGGATTCAGTGCAGAACACAGTACGGGTACCGACAAACCGGAATACGACCCAGTCTTCGTCGGGCCTTGGGCTTGCGCAAAGCGGCAAGCGCGCCGCGCGACGCGCGTTTCGGGCGGCGAAACGCGACGCGGCGAAAACGGCGACGCTCGCGGCGCGCGCGTTTCGGAAAGCCGCGGCGGCGGAGATGGAACGCCATAGGAAACAAACCGAAAACGAAACAGAGACACACGACCACGTCGTCGACGACGAGGACACGGACTCGGACGATGACGTGGTGTTCGTGGACGCCGAGTGAGGAAGAGTAGAAGTGCGTGTAGTCAATGAAACCGAGAAGGGAGAAAATCGAAAAAAACGTCTCGAGTCCTGAATCCGAAAATTTGGTGGACGACAAAAGCGCCCCTTGGACGGTGTAACGCTCGAGAAGAAACCCTCTCGCCACAACGACGCGCACCAAGACACCCACCGCGACGACTTCCGACGCGAGGCACGACCCTGACACTCTCGCGAGTGGTGACATCGTGACCGATACGAACCAGTCCGACGCGGGCGAGGCCATCCCCGGCCTTCTCGACGACATCGTCTTCACGCACGTTCTCAGATCTGAGTATTTCGACGACCCCGCCGATCTCGCACGGCTGCCAGCGGTGAGCCGCGCGATGCGCGATGCGGTGGCGGCGACGGGGCTGTGGTTTGCGGAGCTTGACGAGGATGAAGCCGTGGACCTTGGGTGTTTAAGCAATGTGCAGCGCCTGCAACGGGGAGGTTGGCTGTCGCGTCAAGAACGCCTTTGCCAGGCAGCGGCGAGGAGCGGACAGCTCCAAGAGTTGAAAGCGTTGCGCGAGAACGGCTGCCCGTGGAACGAGGGAACGTGCTCGTACGCGGCGGAGGTCGGGCACTTCGAGGTACTGCAGTGGGCGCGCGCGAATGGGTGCCCGTGGGACACACAGACGTGCGAGTTCGCGGCGGAGCACGGGCATCTCGAGGTGCTGCAGTGGGCGCGCACGAACGGCTGCCCGTGGGACGAGTTGACGTGCTCGTACGCGGCGAATGGCGGTCACCTCGAGGTGCTGCAGTGAGCGCACGCGAACGGCTGCCCGTGGGACGAGTGGACGTGCTCGTGGGCGGCGGGTGGCGGACACCTCGAGATGCTGCAGTGGTTGCACGCAAACGGCTGCCCGTGGGATTTGGAAACGTGCGAGATGGCGGCGGGGGCGGGTACCTCGAGATGCTGCAGTGGGCACTCGCGAACGGCTGCCCGTGGGACGAGCGGGCGTGCACGATGGCGGCGCGTGGCGGGCACCTTGAGGTGGTGCTAGCGCTGATCGAGGTGGGCGCGGACGTAAATGCCGACTTGCCACCCAATTTTTCTTCAGAAGTATATAGGGCAACACCGCTGTATTACGCCGTTGAAGGAGACCACGAGGCAATTATGCGAGCGCTTATTGGTGCAGGCGCGGACGTCAACACGACGAATCAAGAGAGTGAGACGCCGCTGTTTTGCGCCGCAAAAGATGGCCACGAGACGATGGTGCGGGCGCTGATCGAAGCTAGCGCGGACGTCAACAAGGCAATGGATATCGGCGCGACGCCGCTGTACATCGCGGATAGAGAGGGACATGAGACGATTGTTCAGATTCTCACCGAGGCCGGCGCGGTGTGACGAAGGAACCGCTGGGGTGTATTGCTCCCAACCCGCGCGGAAGCGAACTGCGCACGCGACGCGTACGCGAAGTGAGGAACGAGTAGAGACGAGCGCGCGACGTAGTACCATGTACAGAAATGTTTTGATTCCCTGCTCGAGGTGCTTCAGTGGTTGCGCGCGAACGGCTGCCCGTGGGACTGGGACGTGTGTGTGGACCGTGCAGTGGGTAATGACGCACCGGAGATACTAGCCTGGTTGAACGTGAACGAACCACCTGGACCGTGAGAAAACGAATAAAGAAAACGAACGAGAGAGAGAGACGCGCGAAAGCGAAAGACGCGCTGAAAGTACGAGGAAATGAAATAACAAATTTGTGGAAGTTCACCGGTTGCGCACCGCGGGTGCCCTTCCAGGGCCGCATGATCACCGAATGACCTGAAACTAGGCTCATTCGAAGATGACGTCGCCCCGCACATCCCTGTCGTGTCAGAATGCAAAAAAGTATGTCATGAAGTTCGAGTCTACCGCTGTTTTTCGGAGGGGGTTGGCACGGTCAGTCACTTGTTGACTTGATGTTTGGAGATGTCCTGGATTGCAGGAGGTCTAGCAGAGAAGTCACAGGGGTCTCCAAACACGCACCCTTAACCGCTCGGCCAAAGTCGCTAGGGCATGTAGTCTGCAAATTCCGCAAACCATGAAGTTCGAGAAACATCGCACAATACATGACCATATAGATCACAGACGAATTTAGTCGCCTATGATTTGAAAGAACGGAATTCGCGACCTGCAGGATTTGAACCTACGCGGGAATTTCCCAGTAGATAACTCAGAAGCTTACTATTGTGGTCAGCTAATGCTGTACAATGCCCACTTCGCCGTCCTGTGGCAATATATTGGCAGAAAACAGAGATCTAGAAGGGGTTTACTGCAAGACTTTGCGTAAAGTAAACACCTTTTAAGTTACAAGAAATAATAAAAAACCGGATGACCTAATCCGCATTGGCAACGATCGCACAACACAGTTGGAGGCGCGCGCCACCTTCACGCGTAAACCCTCGATTGGTCGGGATGTCGTCGTCACTCACGGATGCGCCTGCAACCTCTGAATCCCCGAAATCCCCTTTCAAATCCGTGTGCGTGTACTGCGGCAGCAGCACGGGCAACCGCCCCGAGTTTGTGCATGCTGCGAAAGCGCTCGGGGAGGCACTCGCGCACCGAGGCGTGCGTTTGGTGTACGGCGGAGGCAGCGTGGGTTTGATGGGTGCGGTGTCCACCAGCGCGGATAAATGCGGTGGGAAAGTGTTGGGCATCATCCCCACCGCACTGGAGCCCGTGGAGGTATCAGGCGACGCCGTGGGCGAGGTTGTCGTGGTGAAGGACATGCACGAGCGCAAAGCCGCGATGGCGAGCGCGAGCGATGCGTTCATCGCGATGCCTGGTGGGTTCGGAACCTTGGAAGAACTGCTTGAGATGATCACGTGGCAGCAGCTGGGGTACCACTCGAAACCGGTTGGGGTGCTGAACGTGGGTGGGTTTTTCGATTTGTTCCTTTCGTTTCTAGATCAATCCACGGAGAGCGGTTTTATTCGACCTGAAGCGCGGGCGATAGTCGTCGTCGGCGACACCCCCGAAACACTTCTCGACGCGCTGGAGAAATACAAAGCGCCGGTTTCGTTAATACACAGCCTCGCGAAGGAAAGCAAAGTGGAGTGAGGTTTAGTTTAGAAAGAGGGTGAGTTTTTTTAGTAGACGCGGAGGTGCCGCGCAGATTTTTGTACATCGGTGTCTTTTTATCAAATCTTGTTGTTTGCGCGGCCCGCTTCGGTAAGCGCCCGCACCACCGCATGGTGACCCATTTGTTTGGCGATGTACAGCGGCGTCGAGCCGATCTTAATGTCCGCGCCCTTCTCGATTAGCGTCCGCACCACCGTCCTGTGACCCTTTTCAACGGCAATGTACAGCGGCGTCACGCCGTCATCATCCGCCTTGTCGACGTCCGCACCCGCCTCGATCAGCGCCCGCACCATCGCCTCGTGGCCGTTTTGCGCAGCAACGTGTAGCGGCGTCCAGCCGTCATCCATCGCCTTGTTGACGTCCGAGCCCAACTCTATCAGCGCCCGCACCACCGCCTCTTCGCCTTTATGAGCGGCGATGTACATTGGCGTCTGGACGAAATCCATTGCATTGTTGATGTCCGCGCCCGCCTCGATCAGCGCCCGCACCATCGTCTCGTGGCCCTCGCGAGCGGCCCTGTACAGCGGCGTCAAGCCGTCATTCCTCGCCGTGTTGACGTCCGCACCCGCCTCGATCAGCGCCAGCACCACCGTCTCGTGGCCGTTAAAAACGGCGAAGAGCAGAGGCGTCGTGCCGTCACCAGCATATCCCTTGTTGACGTCCACACCCGCCTCAATCAGCGCCCGCACCACTTCCTCGTAGCCCATTGCAGCGGCAAAGTAAAGTGGCGTCACGTCGTCAACATTCACAAGGTTAACGTCCGCGCCAGCTTCGATCAGCGCCCGCACCACCGCCTCGTGACCCTTTTGAGCGGCGACGTGTAGCGGCGTATCGCCGTCATCGGCCGCCTTGTTGACGTCCACGCCCAACTCAATCAGTGCCAGCACCACCGCCTCGTGGCCTTCTTGAGCGGCGAGGTACAGCGGCGTCCCGACGTCCTCCGTCATCATGTTGACGACCACGCCAGCGATCAGCGCCCGCACCTCCTCCGTCTTGTCGCCGTTAAGAGCGGCTCTGTACAGCGCTTCCTCCTGTCACAGGCAGCCGTTCTCTCGCGCCCACTGCAGCACATTGAGGTGTCCGCCCTTGGCCGCGAAGTAGCACGTCCACTCACCCCACGGGCAGCCGTTCGCGCGCGCCCACTGCAACACCTCGAGGTGTCCGCCCTTGGCCGCGACGTAGCACGTCCACTCACTCCACGGGCAGCCGTTCGCGCGCGCCCACTGCAACACCTCGAGGTGCCCACCCTCCGCCGCCCACGAGCACGTGATAGAGTCCCAAGGGCATCCGTTCGCGCGCGCCCACAGCAGCACATCGAGGTGCCCACCCCTCGCCGCGTACGAGCACGTCCGCTCGTCCCACGGGCAGCCGTTTGCGTGCGCCCACTGCAGCACCTCGAGGTATCCCCTCCTCGCCGCAAACGCGCACGTGTCTGCGTCCCACGGTGTGCCGTTCGCGCGCAACGCTTTCAACTCTTCGAGATTTCCAACCCTCGCCGCTGCCTGACAAAGGTATTCTCGACGCGTCAGGCGACCTCGCGATTGCCTGTGCTTCAGTGTGCTAAGACATCCGAGCTCGGCCGCGTCTGCATCATTCCCGGGATTCTTCACCTCACGCCCCGTCACCGCCACGGCGGAGCGCATGGCGTGATTCACCGCGCGTAGCCGCGCGAGAAGAAGGGGATCTCGCAGCGCCTCAGATCTGAGAATGTCCGCGACGACGAGGTGGTCGGGGAGGCCGGGGAAAGCCTCGCCCGCGTTGGCCGTGTTGGCCGCGTTCGCATCGCGGCGCTCGCTCTTTTTCTTTCGCGCGCGAGCTTTCCTACCGGTCATCGCGTTGGACGAGTGGATGGTTTTGTGTGCGTGTCGTGTGCGCGTCGTTGTGCGTCGTTGTGCGTCGAGGCTTCCGAGAAAAGCGTTACGACAGGAGACTTGAAACGAACAAAAAGAGCGTGATTTCCGGTGTCGGGACGCGTCATTTTTTAACGTAAGCTCAGGTACGAGCTAGAGGGGCCTCACATGGTGAAATCGCTCGTGACTGTAGGAGGCGGGAAGTCTCTTCCCAAGTAACAACCCTGGGACCGGGTGTGAAAACAATGCCCGCGGGGTTCTCGGGGAAAACGTGGACGCGGAGGTAGCCGCGCAGATTTGTGTACATCGGTGTCTCTTTTTCAAATCTTGTCGTTTGCGCCTTCCGCGATTAGCATCAACACCATCACGTTGTGACCCTTTTGTTTGGCGATGTACAGTGGCGTCATGCCGTCAGCATCCGCCTTGTCGACGTCCGCGCCCGCATCGATCAGCTCCCGCACCATCCCCCGGTTGCCCGTTTCAGCGGCGATGTACAGTGGCGTCGCGCCGTCATTTCTTGCCTTGTTGACGTCCGCGCCCAACTCGATCAGCGCCCGCACCACTTGCACGTGGCCTTTATGAGTGGCGATGTACAGCGGCGTCGCGCCGTCATCCATCGTCTTGTTGACGTCCACGCCCGCCTGAATCAGCGCCCGCACCATCGTCTGGAGGCCGTTTTTGGCGGCGATGTATAGTGGCGTCATGCCGTTATCCCCCGACTTGTTGACGACCGCGCCCTTCTCGATCAGCGCCCGCACCACCGTCTCGTGGTCATCTTCAGCGGCGCCATACAGCGGCGTCCCGTCATCAACGGCATACCATGCCGTGTTGACGACCGCGCCCTTCTCGATCAGCGCCCGCACCACCGTCTCGTGGCTGTGACAAGTGGCGATAAACAGCGGCTTCAAACCGTCTTCCGTCGCCTTGTTGACATCCGCGCCCGCCTCGATGAGGATCCGCAGAATCGGCTCGTCGCCACTTGCAGCGGCGATGTACAGCGGCGTCTCGCCGTCTTCAGTCGCCTTGTTGACGTCCGCGCCCGCCTCGATGA